>OLWR01000798.1_pt1 | contig 18165 bp, 15 predicted proteins | sample 1673531 | NCBI WGS metagenome assembly OLWR01 (sample SAMEA103958114, study PRJEB25191) | human gut metagenome | reverse complement strand
ACATACACCATCTGTACATTTCCCTAAATTTATTCATTTTTTTGTAAAAAAATCTACCCAAAAAATTTTCTTTGTGCTATAATATCATCAAATAGCCCTTTATCGGGGGCTGCTACCATTCAAAGGAGGATCATCCATGCCCAACCTAGCTCTTCTTGCCCTTGAAGCCAGTGACGGTACCGTTGTGCTGACCAGCATCACACTGGTTTTCGCGATGCTGGTGGCCCTGTGCCTCATCATCACGCTGGAAGGCAAGATCTTCGACAACATCAACAATAAGAAGAACGGCAAGCCTGCCGCGCCGAAGGCCCCTGCGGCCAAGGCTGCTCCTGCCCCCGCTGCCAAGCCCGCCGCCCCTGCGGCCAAGGCTGACAACGGCTCCATTCCCGGCGAGATCATCGCCGCGATCTCCGCTGCCGTGGCCACGGTCTGCGGCGGCAATGCCGTCATTCGCGGCATCAAGCGCGTTTCCAAGCCTGCCGCCGGTTCCCGCCGCGGTGCCTGGGGCGACGCCGGTGTGCGTGAGCACACGACGCCCTTTATGTAAGGAGGTACGGAAATGGGTGCTATTTTTACCAATATTGCAGAGATTTTTGCAAAGTCCGGCTGGGCACAGATCTTCTTCACCGAGGGCGGCTGGAAGTACGCCGTCATGCTGGCAGTGGCCTGTGTGCTGCTGTATCTGGCCATCGTCAAGCAGTTTGAGCCTCTGCTGCTGCTGCCCATCGGCTTCGGTATGCTGATGACCAACCTGCCCCTCGACGGCATCTTCCACATGGACATCTTCATCAACTCCACCAACCACATCGACTGGGCGCTGCTCGGCTCGTCCGGCGGCATGGTCGACTATATCTACTTAGGCGTTAAGCTCGGCATCTACCCGCCGCTGATCTTCCTCGGCATCGGCACGATGACCGACTTTGAGCCGCTGATCGCCCGCCCGTCCAGCCTGCTGCTGGGCGCTGCCGCACAGCTGGGCATCTTCTTCACCTTCGTCGGTGCTAAGATCCTGGGCTTTACGAACCAGGAGGCCGGTGCTATCGGCATCATCGGCGGCGCGGACGGCCCCACCGCTATCTACGTCACCACCAAGCTGGCCCCGCACCTGCTCGGCTCCATCGCGGTTGCCGCGTACTGCTACATGGCGCTGGTGCCGGTCATCCAGCCGCCCATCATGAAGGTTCTGACCACTGAAAAAGAGCGTCAGATCGTCATGACTGCCCCCCGCCGTGTCTCCAAGACCGAGAAGATCCTGTTCCCCATCATCGTCACCATCATCGTTGCCCTGACCCTGCCTGACGCCGCCATTCTGGTCGGCTGCCTGATGATGGGCAACCTGATGAAGGAGTCCGGCGTTGTTGAGCGTATCACCAAGACCGCCGGCAATGAGCTGATGAACATCATCACGATCTTCCTCGGCTTCTCCGTCGGCTGCACCACCAACGCCGCCACCTTCCTGAACATCCAGACCGTTGAGATCATCGTTCTGGGCATCGTCGCCTTCGGTGTCGGCACCGCCGGCGGTGTTCTCCTGGGCAAGGTCATGTGCGTTGTCACCCACGGCAAGATCAACCCGCTCATCGGCTCCGCCGGTGTTTCCGCCGTTCCCATGGCTGCCCGTGTTTCCCAGAAGGTCGGCCAGGAGTACAACCCCCGCAACTACCTGCTCATGCACGCCATGGGCCCCAACGTTGCCGGTGTTATCGGCTCCGCCGTTGCCGCTGGTATCCTGATCAATATGTTCGGCTGATAAAGCTGTAATAAAACGCCCCCGTATGGCTAAAACCATGCGGGGGCGCTTTTTGGCTTCTCCCTCGGGAGAAGCTGCCGCCCGCAGGCGGCTGATGAGGGCGAAGTTCACCATAACATCCCATCAACGGGGAATTCCGCAGCCCTGCAAAAGCCCCTCAGGCCTCGCAGGCTCGGCCAGCTCCCCACTTCGTGAGGAGCCTTTCTCGCGGGCTTCGCCCGCGCAACAAGCCGCCCCTTACAGGGGAGGTGGCCGAGCGTCAGCGATGGCCGGAGGGGCTTTGCCGCGTTCACTCCACCTCAAACCTCTCCCCGTCGATCTCGACATACGCCACGGCCTCCGGGTCGATGATGTCGTAGCTGTCCACGCGCAGCACCGTCGGACTGTATTGCCCTTGGAAGAAATTCCCGTCCCAGCCGTAGGTGATTTCGCTGCCGTCAGCTCGGTAGAGCTTCACGCGGCCTTGCACATTGTAGCGGCTCAAATTCCGGGGTTCGCTTTCGTAGTCACCACCCACAATGCTCATGGCCAGCGGCTCAATGCGTATCGCAGTGATGTTAAACGTCCCGTCCGGGAACGCCTCGCGCTCCTCGTCGGTCAAATCGTAGTGGAACCACGGGCCGCCCTTCATTGCAATGCTTGTGTCTGCCGCTATTGTGATAGGCTGGGCGGCGTCGGGCAGCTCCACCTTGAGGCTGGCTTTGGCGTCGTAGTTGTTCAGGTCGCCAATCCACAGCGTGCGCATCTTGGCGGGATTGCTGTGCAGCGGAATATCCACAAAGCAGGAGAGAATGCCGCTCTCGCTTGTGGCGTTGCGGGTTTCAAACGAGCCGACGGCATAGCCGCCGCAAAGCCCTGTGCCGAAGTTTGTTACTGTGTACATCCGTTTGTCAAGGGCGCTTTCCTCGGTCGGGATGAAGGTGAAGTTTGCGGTACTCCACACCAAATCCCACGGCTCAAGCCCTTGTGCATGATCAACATCATACAGCACTCTCAGTGTATTCTGCCCGCGCAGCAGCGCCTTTACACTGACCGTGTGGCCGTTGATTTCGGCGGTCAGCGGTTCGTCCAGCACCTCGCCGTATTTCTGCACCAGTGCGTTCGTCTCGTTGGCGGCGCTCATGGGGTGGAAAAGCCCCAGCACCACCGCGCCCGCGGCCACTAAGCAGAGCGCTGCCGCCGCGGCTGCCAGCCGCCAGCCGCGCAAAACATGCACCCTTGGGCGGCGCGCCAGCACTTTTGCCCGCAGCGCCGCGGTTTCCTCCGCCGTCAGAGCGTCTGCCAGCGGCGGGTGGTCGTTCATCCAGCGTTCCAGTTCGGTCATAGGTCAGCCCTCCTTCAATAGCTTTTGCAGTGCCAGCCTTGCGCGGTGCAGCCGAGTGCGCACCGTGGCGGCAGGCATATTGAAATGTACGCCCAGCTGGGCCGCGGTCTCGCCATACACGTACCTGCGCAGAAAAAGCTCCCCGTCGGGCGGCGGCAGCGCCATGATCTGCGCCATCAGCTCGCGGGTTTCCAGCTCGCTTTCCAGCGCAACGGCCAGCTCGGCGTCGTCGCGGTCATCCAGCGGCAGCGTCTCGCCCCGGCGCAGCAGCGCACGGTAGCGGTCAATGGCGCACTGCCGCGCCGCCTGCACCACCAGCCGCCGCCGATGGGTCTCGTCTGCGGGCAGGTGTGCCCCGCGCCAGAGCTTGTAAAATGTGTCGGCCTCGGCCTCCTCGGCGTCCTGCGGATGGCCGGGCAGAATGGCCCGGCAGACGGACCGCACTGCGCCGCCGTAGTCCCGCAGCAGGGTGTCCAACTCGTGCTCTGTCATGGGCGTCGCCCCCTTTCATAAAGATTATACGACAAAATTGGGGAAAGTGTTTCAACTTTTTTTGGCTTCCCCCTCGGGGGAAGGCTTCCGCACCGCCCCTTTACCACCCGCCCGATTTGTGCTATAATACGCTTGATAATGGGGAAGTATTGGAAAAGAGGTGCATACATGCTGAAAGTAACCCTGCTGGGCACGGGCGGCACGCAGCCGCTGCCGGACCGCGCACTGGCCGCCGCCGCGGTCACGGTGGGCGGGCGCAGCGTGCTGTTGGACTGCGGCGAGGGCACGCAGGTCGGCCTGCGGCGGTACGGCGTCAGCGCGTATCGGCTTTCGGCGGTGCTGCTGACCCACTACCACGGCGACCACATTCTGGGCCTGCCCGGTCTTTTGCAGACCTTGGGCAGCCTGAACCGCACCGAGCCGCTGATGATCTACGGCCCCAAGGGCATTGAGCCTGTGGCGCAGGCCGTCACGGCACTGGCCGGGCCGCAGGCGTACCCGGTGCGCTGGCAGGTCGCAGACGGACCATTCCACATAGACACGCTGAAAATCACCCCGTTCCCGCTGACCCACCGCGTACCCTGCTGCGGCTATGTGCTTGCACTGCCCCGCGCCGGGCGGTTCGACCCCGCAAGGGCGCGGGCTGCGGGCATCCCGATGCCCTACTGGAAAACGCTGCAAAGGGGCGAGGCCGTCGGCGGCTGCACGCCGGAGCAGGTGCTGGGTGCGCCGCGCCGCGGGCTGAAGGTGGTCTACGCCACCGACACCCGCCCCTGCGCCGCGCTGGAGGCCGCCGCCCGGGACGCCGACCTGCTCTGCATGGACGCGACCTACGCCGCCGACGCCGACCTGCCCAAGGCGGAGCTGTACGGCCACGCCACCTGCCGGGAGACCGGCGCACTGGCCGCTGCGGCCAACGTGCGCCGCCTCTGGCTGACCCACTACAGCGCCGCCGTGACCGACCCCGCGCCGGGCCTGGCCGCCGCGCGCACCGCGTACCCCGCCGCCGTGGCCGGGTATGACGGCCTGACCGAAGAACTGGAATTTGACAGAGAGCCATGACCGAGAAACGAAAAAATCTGCTGTTTATCGCTGTAATTCTGGCGCTGGCCGCGGTGCTGTGGCTGGCCGCCCACCACGGCGGCACGGGCCGCACGGCGGTGCTGCGCTACGGCGACCCGCAGGTCGAGCAGCGCATTGATCTGCGTAAAAACGCCGAATATGACATTGACACCGGCCTGTACACGATCCACCTGCGGGTGGAAAACGGCGGCATCGCCTTTGTAGACAGCCCCTGCCCCGACCACCTGTGCGAGGGCTTCGGCACACTGAAAAACGAGGGCGACTGGGCCGCGTGCATGCCGGCGAAGGCAAGCGTTACCATTGAATAAATGTAGGGGCGGATTCCATATCCGCCCGCGGCACCTGCCGTAAGCTGCGCGGGCGCATATAGAATGCGCCCCTACGGCAGCATGTGTTTAACAAAAGGAGTTACTATGAACCCGACATTTAAGCAAGTAACCAAGACCCGCTACGTCCAGCTGGTTTCCGAGCTGGCGCAGGAGATTTTCGTCCAGCATTACACCAAGCTGACGCCCAAGGTCGCCGCTGCACTGGCCGATAAGTATCAAAGCGACATCCTGACCGACGACGAGATCCACAGCGGCGTCATCAACTACTTTTTGATCTACCTCGGCACCGAGCCGGTGGGCTATTTCGCGCTCGACCTCGGCCCCGCGGGCGCCATGTGCCTGAGCCGCCTTTTCTTAAAGGAAAAGGCCCGCGGGCAGGGCATTGGCCGCAGCATCGTGGCTTATGCGCAGAAGCTGGCCGAGGGCGATGGCCGCAGCCGCCTGTATATGCGGGTGTGGGCACGCGACCTGAAGGCCGAGGGCTTTGCCAAAAAGTGCCGCTTCCGCAAGGCCGAGACAGCCCCCGTGGAGGTCCTGCCCGGCACCACGCTGGACATCACGACCTGGGAGAAGCTGTGGCGGTAAAGCTGTAGGGGCCGATGCTTGCATCGGCCCGCGGGGCGTCGAGGACGCCGCCCCCTACAGCGCGGTAAAAGCTAAATCTGGAGATACACCATGAAATTTCTGCACCTTGCAGACCTGCACCTGGGCAAACGGGTCAACGGGTTTGATATGCTGGAGGATCAGCGGTTCATCCTTGAACAAATTCTGACCCTCTGTGAAAAACACGGCGTCGAGGCCGTCGTCATCGCGGGCGACATCTACGACACGCCGGTGCCGCCCGCCGCGGCCTGCACGCTGCTGGACTGGTTCCTGACCCAGCTGGCCGCCCGCCGCATCCCGGTGCTGGCCGTCTCCGGCAACCACGACAGCGCCGAGCGGCTCGACTTTGCCAGCAGTCTGCTGGCCGAACAAAACGTACACATTGCCGGGCGTTTCACCGGCTGCCCCAAGCAGGTCGTACTCAATGACCGCCACGGCCCCATCGAGTTCACGCTGCTGCCCTTTGTGCGGGCGGCCACGGTGCGCCACTACCTGCCCGACGCCGACATCACCGACTACGACTCCGCCGTCGGCGCGGCGCTGGCCGTCTGTGAGCCCGCCGCCCCGCGCCGGGTGCTCGTCGCCCACCAGATGGTGGTCTCCGGCGTCTGCCCGCCGCAGCTCTCCGGCAGCGAGACCGCGCCCCTGACCGTTGGAACGGTGGATTCCATCGATGCAGCGCGGTTTGCGGGCTTCTGCTATGCGGCGCTCGGCCATATCCACCGCGCCCAGCGCGTCGGCATCGACGCCGTGCGCTATGCGGGTGCGCCGCTCTGCTACCATCTGGACGAGTGCGGGATGCAGAAATCCGTCACCCTCGTGCGGGTCGGCAAGCGCGGCGTGGAAAAAATCGAGCAGCTGCCACTGACGCCCCGCCGCGCCATGCGCCACCTGACCGGCCCGCTGGCCCGGCTGACCGCCCGGCCAACCGACACCGAGGACTACATCTGGGCGACCCTGACCGACCCGACGCCGCTGCCCGACGCCATGGCGCAGCTGCGCGCCGCCTATCCCAACGCCATGCGGCTCGACTACCTGCCCCAAGGTGAGGTCGCGCACCCGCTGGACATGACCCAGGCTGTGCGCGGCAAGCCCTTTGTCGAGCTGTTCCAGGACTTTTTCACCAAGATGAACGGACGCCCCCTGACAGTGGAGGAGACCGTGGCTGTGAAAAGATTGCGCGAGGAGGCGTCAAAAAGCGAATGAAACCCCAAAAGCTGATCCTGACCGCCTTCGGCCCCTACGCGGGCCGCACCGAGCTGGACTTCTCGGCGTTCGGCGGCAGCGGACTGTTTCTGATCGGCGGCGACACCGGCGCGGGCAAGACCGCCCTGTTTGACGCCATCACGTTTGCGCTCTACGGCGAGACCTCCGGTGAGAACCGAAAAACCACGATGCTGCGCAGTGATTTTGCCGCCCCCGACGCCGAGACGAGCGTCGAGCTGGCCTTTACCCACCGCGGGCGCAGCTACACCGTGCGCCGCTGGCCCGACCAGCAGCGCGCCGCCAAGCGCGGCACCGGCATGGTCAAGGTGCCCGCCAAGGCCGAGCTGATCCGTGAGCCGGACGAGCCGGTCAGCGGTGCGTCAGCTGTGACCGACGCCGTGGTCAAGCTGCTGGGCATCGACGCCAAACAGTTTGCCCAGGTTTCGATGCTGGCGCAGAACGACTTTACCCGGCTGCTCAACGCGCCGTCCGCGGACCGCGCCGCCATCCTGCGCCGCATTTTTGACACCGCCGACCACCAGCGCCTGGGTCAGGCCGCCGTCGAGCACGCCCGTAAGGCCGACGAGGAATGCAAGCGTCTGGAAGATGTACTTTTGATGCACGTCGGCACGCTGATCGGCGACGGCGCCGACGAGGAGACCGCCGCCGACCTGGCCGAAATGCAGGCCGAGCGCGACCCGTTTGCCGCAGGGGCTGCCGCCGAGCTGGGCAGGATGCTGTTGGAGGCCGACGACGCCAACGAAAAACGACAGACCAGCGTTATGAACGAGCTGGACGAGAAGATCGCCCGCGGTGACGCTGGCCTGAAAATTGCCGAGGAACGCGCCGCCCGCCGCCGCCAGCTGGCCGGGCTGGTGGCCGAGGAGCAGCGCGCCGCCGATGTGGAGCACCAGACCGACCTCATTATGACCGATCTGGAAAAGCGCACGGCGAATGTGAAGGAAAATATTGCCAAAAACGAGGCGGACCGCGCCGCGCTGAGCCAGGCCGAGGCCGACCTGCTCAAGACCGACCACCGCATTGAGCTGGCCGAGGGGCTTTCCGCCGACTGCAGGCAGCTCTTGCAAAATCTGGCGGACGCCGACAAGGCCGACGAGGACGCCGCCGCGCGTCAGGCAGAGTATGTGGCCGCACAGGCTGCACTGGACAGCGCCGAGGAAGAATACAGCACGATGCAGCGCCAATTAAACGCCAACCGCGCGGGCCTGCTGGCCAAGGACCTGCAAAAGGGCAAGCCGTGCCCGGTCTGCGGCTCCACTAAGCACCCGAAAATCGCCGCGCTGCCCAAGGACCACATCACCGAAAAGCAGCTGGAGGAGCGGGAGAAGGCGCTGACGGCCCGGCGCCGCAGCACTGCCGCGGCCAGCCGCACCGCCGGTGACGCCGCCGCCCACGCGCATGAGCTGCGGGCGGCTTTGCAGCGGGACGCGGATGGATTTTTCGCGCGCCGCGGGGACCGCTACACCGGCAAGCCCGCCGCCGAGCTGACGCCCGACGAGCTGAAAATTGCGCTGACCGCCCAGCAGACCAGCCTGACCGAGGGTCTGCGCGGCCTGCAGGCCGACCACCTGAAGCTGAAGCAAAAGACGGACCGCGCCCGCAGCCTGGCCAAGCAGGCCGACCTTTTGAACGGCCAGCTGGCAGACCTGGAAAAGCAGCGCTTTGCGGCCACCCGCCGCGCCGCCAACGCCAAGGCCGGGCACGCTGCCGCCAGCGCCCGCGTGCAGCAGATGCGCGAGACGATGCCCAAGCGCGACAACCCCGACGCACTGACCCAGCTGCAGGACGCGCTGGCCCGCCTGCGCCGGGACCGCGCTGCCGCCATGGCCGCCCGGGACGCCGCCGTGCACCGTCTGCACACGAACCGCGCCGCCATCGACGCGCTGCAAAAGACGATGCGGGAGAGCGCCGCCGCCCGCGAGAAGCGTGCCATGTGGGACAATCTGTCCAAAACGATCAACGGTAATTTGACCGGGAAAATCAAACTTCCGTTTGAACAGTACGTACAAGCGTTCTATTTTGATGGCGTGGTCGAGGCCGCGAACCTACGCTTCACCCGCATGACCGACGGCCAGTACCGATTGCTGCGCCGCAAGAGCGAGGCCGTCGGCGGCAAGACCGCGCTGGACCTCGACGTGTTCGACGCCTACACCGGCAAGACCCGCCCCGTGGGCAGCCTGTCCGGCGGCGAGAGCTTCATGGCCGCGCTGAGCCTGGCACTGGGCATCAGCGACACGATCCAGCAGAATGCGGGCGGCGTCGTCATCGAGACGCTGTTCATCGACGAGGGCTTCGGCTCGCTGGACTCCGACAGCCTGGAAAAGGCCGTGGACACGCTGGCCGGGCTGGCCGGGGGCGATAAGCTCATCGGCGTCATCTCCCACGTCGAGGCGCTGCAGGACCGCCTGACGAGACAGATCCACGTGACCAAAACGCGGGCGGGCAGTAAGGCGGAAATTGAGATTTCTTAAAGGCTCCCCTTTGAGGGGAGCTCCGCCCGCAGGCGGTGAGGGGTGGCCGGGTGTAGACCTGTAAAGTGTGTGTCTCCCGCCCACCCCTCCGCCCCGCGGGCACCTCCCCTCAAAGGGGAGGCTTTTTAGCTTGCACTTATTTATAAAAAGTATAAAAATATGACAAAATCAACGCTGCAACAACAATTGGAAACCCTATCCGCGGCGCGTTACCCGCTGCACATGCCCGGGCATAAGCGGCGGGTGCCGCCCGCACCGGGGCTGGGCTGCTATGCCTGGGACCTGACCGAGATCGACGGCGCGGACGACCTGCACGACGCGGACGGCATTCTGGCCGACGCCATGGCCCGCACGGCGGCGCTGTACGGCGTGCGGCGGTGCTGGTACCTCGTCGGAGGGTCCACCGTTGGCCTGCTGGCGGGCATCCGCGCACTGGCACCGTTCGGCAGCACGGTCATTTCGGCGCGCAACTGCCACAAGGCCGTCTACCACGCGATGGAGCTGGGGCAGCTGACGGCCCGCTGGCTCACGCCGCCCGTGGACCCGCAGTTTGGCATCTACGGCAGTGTGCGCCCCGCCGATGTGGCCGCCGCGCTGGACGCTGTGCCCGACGCCCGCTGCGTGATCCTGACCAGCCCGACTTATGAGGGCGTTTTGAGCGATATACGTACTATCGCTGAAATCTGCCACGCCCGCGGCGTGCCGCTGCTGGTGGACGAGGCCCACGGTGCGCACTACCTGCCCTTTGCCGCCCGGTACGGCTGGCGCGGCGGGGCCGTAGCCGCAGGGGCCGATCTGGTCGTGCAGAGCGCCCACAAGACGCTGCCCAGCCTGACCCAAACCGCGTTTTTGCAGCTGAACGGCGATCTGGCCGACCCTGCCGAGGTCGAGCGCCAGCTGGACGTGTTCGAAACGAGTTCACCGAGCTACCCGCTCATGGTCAGTCTGGACGGCTGCACCCGCTGGCTGGCCGACGAGGGAGAGGCCGCCTTTGCCGCGTGGCGCGCCCGGCTGGATGCCTTTGACGCGGCGGTGCGGGATCTGAAAAATACAAAAATACTGTGCTGCGGCGCGGACGCACTGACGGCGCATCCTGACTTTTTTGCGCATGACAGTGGCAAAATTTTGCTGCAAATCGGCGCGGCGGGGGCGGCGTACCTGCGGGCCGACGGCTTTGAGCCCGAGATGGTCTGCGGCCCGAACGTGCTGGCCATGACCAGCCCCTGCGATGACGCCGACGCGCTGGAACGGCTGGCCGATGTGCTGCACGCCTGGGACAAAACGGCGGTCCCGCCCGCGGCCCCGCGGCATATTCTGCCCGCCCCCGGCGCGGCCCGCTGCACGATTGCCGAGGCGCTGCTGCGCCCCGCGCGGGCCGTAAGGATGCGGGACGCGGTGGGGGAGACCGCCGCGGAGTATCTCTGGGCCTATCCCCCCGGCGTGCCGCTGGTGGCACCGGGAGAGGAAGTGACGGCAGAGCTGGTGGCGGCCTGCCGTGCATTGGAGCAGGCCGGAACCGCGCTGAAGCATACGGGCGGCAGCGGGGCGGAGGAGATTGCGGTTTTGTAATTTGTAAAGGGAGGCAGCGGCACGGCCCGTCGGAACCCTTCCGGCCTGCGCTGCGCGCGGCCACCTCCCCTGTAAGGGGAGGCTTCTCTCGCGGGCTTTGCCCGCGCAAAAGGCGCCCCGCTGTGCGGGGAGCTGGCCGAGCGCAGCAAGGCCTGAGGGGCTTTGGCAGTCTCCCGCTGTCTGTTGTTTTCCTCTCCGCCCCTATTGACAAACCGCGGATTTCCGTGTACAATAATAATAATTCTAAAATGTATAAAGGGGTGACTGTTTTATGAAGCACATCCAGACTCTCGAGACCCGCGACATGGCTAAGAGCCTGCTGAACGGCGGCTGCGGCGAGTGCCAGACTTCCTGCCAGAGCGCCTGCAAGACCAGCTGCGGCATTGCCAACCAGCCTTGCGAGAAGACCGACAAGTAATTTTTGCTGGCTTTGATGCCGGGATGCCGTGTGGCAGCCCGGCATTTTCTATGATACAAAAGGGTGCGGCGGGCGCATATAGAATGCGCCCCTACAAGGGGAATGCCGTAGGGGCGGATTCCATATCCGCCCGTGGCTGTCCGCCGCATTGCACCATAACAAAACGGAGAAAACCATGATCCATCAATACAAATTAAGCGGTTACAACATTGTGCTGGATGTCTACAGCGGCAGCGTGCATGCGGTGGATGACGTCGCCTATGACGCCATCGCCCTGATCGACCAAGGCAGCAGCCGGGAGCAGGCTGCTGCAGCCCTCGCCAAAAAGTACGCGGACCGCGCCGATGTGACCGCCGCCGACATCAGCGACGTGCTCGACGACATCGACGAGCTGACCGCCGCGGGCCAGCTGTTTGCGCCCGACGCCTACGCCGACCACGCCTTTGACTTCAAAAACCGCTCCAACGTTGTCAAGGCGCTCTGCCTGCACGTCGCCCACACCTGCAACCTGAATTGCAGCTACTGCTTCGCCGCGCAGGGCAAGTTCCACGGCGAGGCCGGTCTCATGAGCTTCGAGACCGGCAAGCGCGCGCTGGATTTCCTCATCGAAAACTCCGGCACCCGCCGCAACCTCGAGGTCGATTTCTTCGGCGGCGAACCGCTGATGAACTTTGAGGTCTGCAAGCAGCTGGTTGCCTATGCACGCAGCATCGAGAAAAAGTACAACAAAAACTTCCGCTTCACGATGACGACCAACGGCATCGGCATCACGGACGAGGTCATCGACTGGTGCAATAAAGAATGCCACAACGTTGTTTTGTCGCTGGATGGCCGCAAGGAGGTCAATGACCGCTTCCGCGTCGACCTCGCGGGCAACGGCAGCTATGACCGCATCGTGCCCAAGTTCCAGAAGCTCGTCAAGGCGCGCGGCGGCCAGGGCTACTATATGCGCGGCACGTTTACGCATCACAACGTTGATTTTACGAAGGACCTGTTCCACATGGCCGACGACCTCGGCTTTACCGAGCTGTCCATGGAGCCGGTTGTCGCCCCGCCGGACTCCCCCGAGGCCCTGACCGAGGAGGACCTGCCCAAGCTGTTCGACCAGTATGAGCTGCTGGCCAACGACATGCTGCGCCGCCAGAAGGCCGGTAAGCCGATCACGTTCTATCATTATATTTTGGACCTCAAGCACGGTCCCTGCATCTACAAGCGCATTTCGGGCTGCGGCTCCGGCACCGAGTACATGGCCGTGACCCCCTGGGGCGACCTGTACCCCTGCCACCAGTTTGTCGGCGACCCGGCGTACAAGCTGGGCAACGTCTGGGACGGCGTGACCAACACCGCCCTGCGCGACGAGTTCAAGCTGTGCAACGTCTATGCCCGCCCCGACTGCAAGGACTGCTGGGCACGCCTGTACTGCGCGGGCGGCTGCGCAGCCAACGCCCTGCACGCTACCGGCGACATCCACGGCACGTATGAGTACGGCTGCAAGGTGTTCCGCAAGCGGATGGAGTGCGCCCTGATGATGCAGGTCGCCCAGCGCCTTGACCCCGAGCTGGCGAAGAACGCCGTCCGGTTTGAGAGCGACTGCGACGGGTGTGGTGAGGGCAACGACGGCGCGTGCGAGAAATAAATAGCCATTGAGTATGCCGCTCTGTAGGGGCCGGGCATGCCCGGCCCGCAGCTTACCGGCAAACACCTGCTTTCCGGTTTATGTTGCGGGCCGGACATGTCCGGCCCCTACCGCGTCACAATGGCAAACGGCAGCTGCGGAGGGGTCAAGACCCCTCCCTACAGATTGGGGTCCAAGGGTGCTTTGTAGGGAACGGTCTTGACCGTTCCGGGGACGTGTACCGTTATTGCATGGTAAAACATTGTTGAGGCGTAGGGGCCGGGCATGCCCGGCCCGCAGCTTACCGGCAAGCACCTGCTTTCCGGTTTATGTTGCGGGCCGGACATGCCCGGCCCCTACAGGAATATAAAAGATAAACACCTGTCAGCTGTTTATCTGCCAATCGCCGCGCACTTCTCCTTCAGCCAGACCTTCTCGTCCTCGTTCAGGCGGGGGCTGAGCATCTCGTAGACGTGGGCGTGGTAGTCGTTCAGCCAGTTGATCTGGTCGCGGCTCAGCTCGTCCACAAGGACCGGCTCGGTGGAGATGGGCACCAGCGTCAAAGGCGCAAAGCCCAGCCAGTGGCCGTACTGGTTCTCGCCCAGGTCGATGCACTCCAGCTCGTTCTCAATACGGATGCCGACCTCGTCGGTCTCGTAGATGCCCGGCTCGTCGGTGATGGTCATGCCGGGCTTAAAAATCACGGGGTTGTTCGGGCGCAGGCTCTGCGGGCCCTCGTGCACGCCGGAGATAAAGCCGACGCCGTGGCCGGTGCCGCAGCGGTAGTTGACCTTGTGCGCCCAGACCGGGCCGCGGGCAAAGGTATCCAGTGCAAAGCCGGTGCAGTAGTCCAGGAACACCGCGCGGGCCATGTCGATGTGGCTCTGCAGCACCCAGGTGTAATAGCGGCGCTCGTTGTCGGTCAGCGGGCCGACGGGGTAGGTGCGGGTGATGTCGGTGGTGCCGCAGTCGTACTGGCCGCCGTTGTCCACCAGCAGGAAGCCGCGCGGCTCGATGACGCTGTTCACGTCGCCCTCGGCGTGGTAGTGCATCATGGCGGCGTTGGCGCCGTAGGCCGCAATCGTGGAGAAGCTGTCCTCAAAGTAGCCGGGCATCTCGGCGCGGCGCTTCTGCAGCATCGTGTCGATGTCGATCTCGGTCAGCTGCTTACCCTCGGCCAGCGCCTTTTCCAGATCCATCTGGAACCGCACCACGGCGATGCCGTCGCGGATATGGCACTCGCGGAGGTTCTTCAGCTCGGTCTCGTTCTTGATGCCCTTCAGGGCAAAAATCGGGTCGGCACCGGCCACGGTCTTGTGGGCGGTCAGGGCCTCGTACAGGGCGTAGTTGGTGGCCTTCTCGTCCACCAGGAACACCTCGTCGGCGGGCAGGGCGTGGACGGCGTCGATAATTTCCTCATAGCCGCGCAGCGTCACGCCGCTCTCGGCCAGCGTGGCGGCGTCGGCGTCGGACAGGCGGCCCGGTGCGATAAACAGCGTGCAGGCGTCCATCGTGACCAGCGCGTAGGCGACGGCCAGCGGGGTGCAGGGCAGGTCGCGGGCGCGCAGGTTCAGCAGCCAGCCCACGCAGTCCAGACCGGTCACGGCCAGTGCGGTGGCACCGGCCTTCTGCAGCTCGGCACGCACCATGGCGATGCGGTCCGCGGCAGTCGCGCCGGTCTGGGCCGGGGTCAGCAACTCACAGGGGGTGTCGGGCAGGGCCGGGCGCTCGCCGGTGGCGTCCCAGATCGGGCTGGCCACGTCCTGACTCTTGAGGGAGGCACCCTTCTTGGCCAATGCGTCGATGTACTCCTTGGCAATCGTGGCGGGCACGCAGCTGCCGTCCAGCAGCAGGGTCTGGCCGTCCGCAAAGTGGCTCTCAAGGTACTCGGCCACGGTGGGCACGCCCGCGGAGCCCGCGTGCATGCACTCGATCTCGCTGCCGGCCAGCTGCTTGTCGGCCTGCACGTAGAAGCGGCCATCGCACCACAGGGCGCTGCCGGTTTGGGTCACAACGAGGGTCGAGTTCTCGCCGATGAAACCGGAGAACCACGGCAGAGCGTTATAATAGCCGGGCAGGTACTCGCTGCAATGGGGGTCGCTGGTCATGATGAGCACGCCGTCCGCGCCCGCCGCTTTGGCAGCGGCACGCAGCGCGGCGATTTTTTCATTGGTAGTCAAAATGGATCGCTCCTTTTTGTGATAGATATTGGGGTTAGGTATATCATACCACGAATGGTGCAAATAATAAATAGATAAGAGATAATAAAAAAGGTGGAGTTTGCGCCCGGGGGCACAAACAAAAATGCGGCGCGCCGTAGGGGGCGGCGTCCCCGACGCCCCGCCATGCAGAAGATGGTTTGCGGGCAATGCGTAGGGGAGGTATGCTACGGGCCAACCCGCTAACGTCTGTCGCTCCGGGGACGTGTGCCGTTATTGCATGGTAAAACATTGCTGAGGTGTAGGGGCCGGGCATGCCCGGCCCGCAGCTTACCGGCAAGCACCTGCTTGCGGTTTATGTTGAGGGCCGGGCGTGCCCGGCCCCTACTGTGGCACAAAAGATAAACCCCTCCGAGGCAGTGTCCCATTAGCGCCAGCCCGCGGGACACCCCCGGGCCGGACTTGTCCGGCCCCTACGGGGAGGCGGTAATCCCATAAATTTTGCAAAAAATTCAAAATTTCCCGCGCAAAATGGCGCAAAACCCCTTGACGTGTTTGTTATAATAGTATTAGCAGTTAGTGTAATAGATTGCCAACCAACTGAACATCTGAACACATCTTGAATAGAGGTACCCAACTATGGCTGAAAAGAAAACCAAAATCGACATTTTCTCCGGCTTCCTCGGCGCCGGCAAGACCACCCTTATCAAAAAGCTCATCAAGGAGGCCTTCGCCGGTGAGCAGATCGTCCTGATCGAGAACGAATTCGGCGAGATCGGCATCGACGGCGGCTTCATGCGCGAGGCCGGCATTCAGGTCAATGAGCTGAACTCCGGCTGCATCTGCTGCAGCCTGGTCGGCGATTTCCGCGAGGCACTGAAGAAGGTCGTCGAGACCTACCACCCGGACCGCATCCTCATTGAGCCGTCGGGCGTCGGCAAGCTGTCCGACGTGACCCGCGCCGTCGAGGGCGTCGCCGAGGATCTGCCCGTCATCCTGAACAGCTTTGTCACCGTCGCCGACGTGAACAAGGTCAAGATGTATATGAAGAACTTCGGTGAGTTCTATGACGACCAGGTCAGCCATGCGTCCTGCATCATCCTGAGCCGCACCGGCAACGCCAGTGAGGAAAAGGTCGCTGCCGCCGTTGCCCTGCTGGCAGAGAAGAACCCCACCGCCACCATCGTCACCACCGACTGGACCGTCCTGACCGGCGCACAGATCGTCTCCGTCATGGACGGCAAGCGCGACCTCGTCGCCGAGCTGCTGACCGAGGCCCGCGCCGCCAACGTGGCCCATGCCGACGAGGATGAGCACCACCATCATCACCATCACGACCATGATGAGGACGAACACGACTGCTGCTGCCATCATCATCACGACGAGGATGACGACGAGGACGAGCACGAGCATCACCATCATCACGACCATGATGACGATGACCACGACCACGACTGCTGCCATCACCACGACGACGAGGACGAGCACGAGCATCACCATGAGCACCACTACGACGAGCACGGCGTCTGCTCCTGCGGGCATCATCACCACCACGACCACGACGCCGACGAGGTGTTCACGAGCTGGGGCAAGGAGACGGCCCACAAATACAGCCGTGAGGATCTGGACAAGGCCCTGCACGCGCTGGACGAGGGCGCTTACGGCATGATTCTGCGCGCCAAGGGCATTGTGGACGGCGGCGACACCTGGTACGAGTTCGACATGGTCCCCGGCGAGCACGAGATCCGCCCCTGCGGCCCCGACGTCACCGGCAAGCTCTGCGTCATCGGCTCCCAGCTGAAGGAGCATGAGATCGCGGAATTGTTCCACGTTTGATAAGAATGCCTTCCCCCTTGGGGGAAGGTGCCCGAGGCCCCGACCGAGGGCGGATGAGGGGCGAGCCTGCCGCAGCAGCCCACTACTGACAGGCCGCGATCAGCTCTCCCCTCATCAGTCCGCTTCGCGGACAGCTTCTCCCCCGGGGGAGAAGCCTTTGATTGCTACTAACCGAAAGGACGTCCCCTATGCCTAAACAAATCCCCGTATATCTCTTCGTCGGCCAGCTGGAGAGCGGCAAGACGAAATTCATTCAGGAAACGATGGAGGACCCCAACTTCGACTCCGGCGACAAGACCCTGCTGCTGGTCTGCGAGGAGGGCGAGATCGAGTACGACCCGTCCAAGTTCGCCTTCGGCGGCGTGCATGTTGCCCAGATCGAGGATAAGAGCGAGTTGACCGCCGAGAACCTGACCGCGCTCGAAAAGAAGTCCGGCTGCGGCCGCGTCATCATCGAGTACAACGGTATGTGGCTCATTCAGGAGCTGTACGACGCCCTGCCCGACAACTGGCTCGTCTACCAGAGCCTGGCCACCGCCGACGGTACGACCATCAAGACCTACGCGGGCGACAGCGCCATGCGCAGCCTGCTGCTGGACAAGCTGCGCGGCAGTGAGCTGCTGGTCGTCAACCGCGCCGAGGCTGTCAACGACGACGAGAGCCGCCAGCTCATCCACAAGCTGGTGCGCCAGGCCAGCCGCCGCTGCGACATCGCCTACGAGTTCAAGGACGGCAGCGTCGCCTATGACGACATCCCCGACCCGCTGCCCTTCGACGTGGACGCGCCGGTCATTGAGATCCCCGAGGAGTTCTTCGGTATATGGTACATGGACTGCATGGACGACCCGAAGAAATATGACGGCAAGACGGTCAAATATCTGGCTCAGGTCTGCCAGACCCCCCAGGCCGGCAAGGGCGCGTTTGTGCCCGGACGCTTTGCCATGACCTGCTGCGTGCAGGACATCCAGTTTGTGGGTATGCCCTGCAAGTACGACGATTACAAGTCGCTGGAGCAGCGCAGCTGGATCAACATTACGGCCAAGGTCAACGTCAAGTACCACCCCATCTACAAGGGCCAGACCCCCGATTCCACCGGCCCTGTCCTGACCGCCATCTCCGTCGAGCCGGGCGAAAAGCCCGCGCAGGACGTGGTGATGTTCAGCTGATATTGCAATAGAAAAGCACCTGCCTTCGTGAGAAAGCAGGTGCTTTTTTCTTTGCCGAGCTGTAGGGGCCGGGCATGCCCGGCCCGGCGGTTTGCGGCGGACGGGCGCTTGCGGGAAGCCTGC
>OLWR01000791.1_pt1 | contig 18338 bp, 16 predicted proteins | sample 1673531 | NCBI WGS metagenome assembly OLWR01 (sample SAMEA103958114, study PRJEB25191) | human gut metagenome | reverse complement strand
CCGGTGTCTTTTCATCTGCCACTTCCACAATCTGCATTTTACAGTAGCGGCCCAGTCTTTTTTTGTATTCCTCTACCGCATCACGGTAAAATTTTTCTTTTATTTTTCCAACGCATACAATTGTAATCTTCATGTTTTGAGTATACCATAGGATTCTTTTTGTGTTAACCTCTCTTTTTTTCAGGAAAAGGTTTTTTCCTGTCATAAAAAGTGATATACTATAGAAAAATAGACGAGGTGTGACGTATGAAAATATTAGAAGATATGATCTTAGAGCGCGGCATTGCCGTGAATGAGGATATTTTGAAAGTAGACAGCTTTGTAAACCATCAGGTTGACCCGGAACTGATGAAAAATATCGGTGATGAATTTGCCGAGCATTTTAAGGGACAGGGTATCACAAAGGTTGCAACCATCGAAAGTTCCGGCATTGCTCCGGCACTGATGACGGCTCTTGCCCTGAATGTACCGATGCTGATCTTAAAAAAGCAGCCTTCTAAAATCTTAAATCAGGATCTTTACCAGACTGTTGTAACTTCCTATACAAAAGGAACCAGTTACGAACTGACTCTTTCTAAGAATTTTATTTCAGAAAATGACCATGTATTGATCATTGATGACTTTTTAGCAAACGGCGAAGCGGCTACCGGTGCGATCCGTCTGATCCGTAAGGCACATGCAACCATTGCAGGCGTTGGTATTTTAATTGAAAAATCTTTCCAGCCGGGATATGAAAAGTTAACGGAACAGGGCATTGATGTCTATTCCTTAGCAAGAATTGCAAAGCTCGGTGAAGGTGTGATCGAATTTGTAAAAGACTAATTACATACATAAGAAAGCCATGACTTTCAGATTATCTCTAATCGTTGGTCATGGCTTTTTTTAATCTTAAGGCATATAGACATAGTTGTATTTTTGTACTCCACTCGTCTGTCCGCTTTCATTTATCAGGATAATCGAAAGGACATTGTTGCCCTCGATCATATCAAACGGTTCTGTATATTGTGTGGATTGTTCTCCCGGATTGGCATTCCATGCATAATATGCCCTGCAGCCGACCGGAACATCTATTGTGATCTTTATCGGCTGTGTATACGCTCCACTTGCAGGAGACGCCGTCGGCAGATCCGGTACATCTAAATCAATCTCATACTTCACTTTGACTTCTTTGCTGTAGATTCCTCTTGCATCAACACAGACTGCCCGCAGTGTGTATTTTCCCTCTTTTTCAATCGGAAATGGCTCCTGATAAAACATTCCGTCTTCCTTCGGGCTGCTTCCATCTAACGTATAAAGGATATCTGCTCCATCCTCACTGTTTATCGTAATCGTCGGATACTCTCCATAACTGCCTGCTTCCGGTTCTACCACCGGTGCCTCTACAATATAATCCCGAAACAATTTTTGAATGGATGAATCCTTAATTTCATCGTATAAATCACTGATGGCTTCATAGTCAGAATCTTTGTCATACAGATCGATCAAGAAACGATAGACCTCTTTGTCTTTTTGCTGCTTCTCAACTGCTTTTTCTAAATATGCCTTTGCTGCCTCGTCTTCTTTTTTCTGATAATAGGATTTTCCAATGACTGCATATGCCAAAGCATCCTCTTTTTTCTTCTCTAATGCCTGCTTCGCATAGGAAATTGCTTTTTCGTATGCCTTTTTCTCATAGGCATCCTCCGCCTTTTCCATCCTTCCTTCATAAGAAAGGCTTTTTGCAAACAAAATCCCGCCGATCAGTGCGAACGCTGCCACAAACAAAAGAATGAAAATGACGATATACAGGCTTTTTTTCGATTTTTTTCCTGTCGGCTTTTCCTGTTTGGGCTTTGCTGCTTTTTCCTTCTGCTTGCTTTTTGAAGGAACCGAAGGCTTCTCTCCTTCCTGAAGCAGGGAATCGAGATAATCATCCTCTAAAATATTATAATCGGATACAATCTGTGCCTCTTTTCCACAGACCGGACAATAGACACATCCAACCCTGATCTCTGCACCACAATTTGCACATTTCATAGATTATTTTTGTCCTCTCATTGATTCCACACAATTGTTCATGAGCATTGCGATCGTCATTGGTCCGACACCACCCGGCACCGGTGTGATCGCTGATGTATGAGGTTCTACTTTTTCAAAATCCACATCTCCGCAGAGTTTGTTTTCTTCATTGCGGTGAATTCCGACATCAATGACAACTGCCCCTTCTTTTACATAGGATTCATCAATGAATTTTGGTTTTCCGATCGCTACGATCAGAATATCTGCCTGTTTACATAACTCTTTTAAATTTTTTGTCTTAGAATGTGCAATGGTAACGGTTGCATTTTCGCGAAGCATCAGTAACGCCATCGGTTTTCCTACGATGTTGCTTCTGCCGATCACTACACAATGTTTTCCTTCTATTTCAATATTCGAACGTTTTAACAACTGGATAATTCCTGCCGGTGTACAGGATAAAAAGCCCGGTTCTCCGATAGTCATTGCACCTACACTCTGCGGATGAAAACCATCCACATCTTTCTTTGGTGAAATTGCCTGAATGATCTTATCCTCATCGATGTGTTTTGGTACCGGAAGCTGTACTAAAATCCCACAGACATCCTCTCTTTTGTTCAGGTCTTCAATGATATCTAAAAGCTCTGCTTCCGTTGTCTCTTCCGGTAATTCGTAAGAAATAGAGCCGATTCCAATATACTCGCAGGCTTTTTTCTTATTATTGACATACACAGAGGATGCCGGATCATTTCCTACCTGGATCACGGCAAGGCTTCCCTCGATCCCTTTTGCCTTTAATTGTGCAACTTCTTCTTTTAATTCATCTTTGATCTGTTTTGAGATTACTTTTCCATCAATTCGTTTTGCCATGACTCCTCCTTAGAATAATCCTGTAATCGTTCCATTTGCATCTACATCAATGCCAAAAGCTGCCGGTTTTTTCGGAAGGCCCGGCATGGTCATGATCGAACCATTGACTGCAACAACAAATTCCGCACCTGCGGATACATAAACCTCACGCACATTCACAGTAAATCCACTCGGACGACCTAATTTTTTCGGGTCATCAGAAAGGGAATACTGTGTCTTTGCCATACAGACCGGAAAATGTCCCATGCCCATATCCGTAATGCGTTTTAACTCTTTCTTTGCTGCCGGTGAATAGGTGACGCCATCTGCTCCGTAAATTTCTTTTGCGATCGTTTCAATTTTTTCTTCTAAGGAAAGGCTGTCCTCATAGATCGGTGCAAAGTGGCTTTCTTTTTTCTCTAAGGTCTCTAACACTTTGTTTGCAAGAGCGATTCCACCTTCGCCGCCTTTTTCCCAAACCTCAGAAAGTGCAAATTCACAGCCACGCTCCTTACAGAAGTTCTCGATATATGCAACTTCTGCCTCTGTATCTGAAACAAAGGAATTCAGTGTTACGACTACCGGAACATGATATTTCTGTAAGTTCTCGATATGTTTTTCAAGGTTTACGATACCTTTTTTCAATGCCTCTAAATTTTCATCAGAGAGATTTTCTTTTGGTACGCCTCCGTTGTATTTTAAAGCACGGACGGTTGCCACAAGAACGACTGCGTCCGGTTTTAAACCTGCTTTCCGACACTTGATATCTAAAAATTTCTCTGCACCTAAATCTGCACCAAATCCAGCCTCTGTCACAACAATATCTGCTAATTTTAAAGCAGCCTTTGTTGCACGCACACTGTTACAGCCATGTGCAATATTTGCAAACGGTCCGCCATGTACGATCGCCGGTGTATGCTCTAAGGTCTGGATCAGGTTTGGTTTTAATGCGTCTTTTAACAGTGCCGCCATAGAACCTGTTGCATGCAGATCATCTGCAGTAACCGGTTTTCCTTTAAAATTGTAAGCTACGATGATATTTCCAAGACGGCGTTTTAAGTCCTCCATATCATCTGCTAAACAAAGAACTGCCATAATTTCAGAAGCAACGGTAATGACAAAGTGATCCTCTCTTACCATTCCATCCATCTTGCTTCCGAGTCCCACTACCACATTTCGAAGGACTCTGTCATTCATATCCAGACATCTTTTCCAGATGATCTGTCTTGGATCAATACCAAGCTCATTTCCCTGCTGGATATGATTATCTAAAAGTGCTGCTAACAGATTATTTGCGGAAGTGATCGCATGGAAATCTCCGGTAAAATGTAAATTCAGATCTTCCATTGGTACTACCTGGGCATATCCGCCGCCTGCCGCACCGCCTTTGATACCAAAGCACGGTCCTAAAGATGGTTCTCTTAACGCAATGACTGCTTTTTTTCCAAGTTTTCCAAATGCCTGTCCTAAGCCGACACTGGTTGTCGTCTTTCCCTCGCCTGCCGGAGTCGGATTGATCGCGGTAACAAGTACCAGCTTTCCATCCGGTTCGTCTTTTAACCGTTCTAATAACTCATCGGAAAATTTTGCTTTGTATTTTCCGTATAATTCTAATTCATCCTCTCTGATATCAAGTCTTTTTGCCACCTCCGTAATTGGCTCCATAACAGCTTCCTGTGCAATCTGAATATCACTTTTCATCTTATTCCTCCATCATATATGTAAAATGTTTTTGTAAACGTGTTTCCCTTATCCTAGAGATACTCCTCCTGATACTGCTCAAATTGTTCCGGACTCATTAAGACTTTTCTTGGCTTTGTTCCCTCTTCCGGACCTACCACACCAGCTTCTTCTAACTGATCCATGATCCTTGCTGCCCGGTTAAACCCGATTTTAAAATAGCGCTGCAGCATTCCGATAGAACCCTTGTCTTTATCCATTAACAATCTTGCCGCATCGGCAAAATAGGCATCTTTCTCATTTGCATCTGACATTCCCGCAGCTGCTCCCGTCGAAGCGGCTGCCGCGTGGATCTGATCTTCAATTCCCGGATCATACGATGCATTTCCATTTTTTTCTGTTAAAAAGTCAACAACTGACTGTACTTCTTTATCCGATACAAATGCTCCCTGGACACGGAGTGGTTTACTGTAGCCCTGCGGATAAAAGAGCATATCTCCTTTTCCTAACAGTTTTTCCGCACCATTCATATCTAAAATGGTTCTCGAATCCACACCGGAGGTAACGGCAAATGCCACACGCGAAGGCATATTGGCTTTGATCAGACCGGTGATAACATTTACGGATGGCCTTTGTGTTGCAATGATCAGATGGATTCCCGCCGCTCTTGCAAGCTGTGCCAGGCGGCAGATAGCATCCTCAACTTCTCCCGGTGCTACCATCATCAGATCGGCAAGCTCGTCCACGATAATGACGATCTGTGGCATTTTCTTTGGCTTATTCTCATCTTCAATGTCTTTGATGCCCTCGACTTTTTTATTATATCCTTTTAGATCACGCACTCCGTATTCAGCAAATTTCTGATAACGGTCGGTCATTTCCGATACTGCCCAGTGCAGTGCTCCTGATGCTTTCTTCGGGTCTGTCACAACCGGAATGAACAGATGTGGGATTCCATTATATACACTGAGTTCAACTACCTTCGGGTCGATCATGATCAGTTTGACATCCTCAGGATCTGCCTTATAGAGAATACTCATAATGATCGTATTGATACATACAGACTTTCCGGATCCGGTTGCTCCCGCGATCAGAAGATGTGGCATCTTTGCAATATCTGCTACGATCACCTTGCCTGCAATATCTTTTCCTGCGGCAAATGCGATATCGGAAGGATGTTTTTTAAATTCTTCCGATTCGATCAACTCACGAAATGCTACGGTTACATTCTCTTTGTTCGGTACTTCGATACCAACCGCCGCTTTTCCGGGAATCGGTGCCTCGATACGGATATCGGATGCTGCAAGGTTTAATTTAATATCATCCGCAAGGTTCACGATCTTGCTGACCTTCACACCCATTTCCGGCTGTAATTCATAACGCGTCACACTCGGTCCACAACTTACATTCGTGATTGTAACGTTTACGCCAAAATTCTTCAATGTCTGCTGTAATTTATTGGCGGTCTCCTGTAAATGCGCTTTAGTATCCCCCATTGTCTTTGAAGATCCCTTTTGTAACAAGCTGACCGGAGGAAATACATAGTGACTGTCTTTATGGTCATTTTGCCGGATTTCCTCCGCAATACCGGAAATTCCCTGTTCGATCTCTGTTTCGGACTGACGTGGTCTGACCGTCCTCTTTTCCGTCCGTTCTGCCACAGGCTCGTCCACTGCCGGTTGTGGTGCGACAGCTTCTGCCTGATTTCTCTGCAGTCTGCTTACTGCAGGCTCCGGTGCGATCTCCTGCGGCTGTGCATATGCACTTCCATCCGGTGTCAGTACCACATGGGATTCTTCGCTGACCGGTGGTGTCTCTAAGATATCGTCAATATTGATCTCATTCATTGCATCGGATAAATCCGGTTGTCTTACTGCCTTATTTTTCTTTAAGGAAGTCTTCTTATCTAAAGCAGCCGGTTTTTTGACCGGTTTTACCGAAGTATCCATTGCCACACCTTCTACCACACGATCACGACGCTTCTGCTGCCTCTCCTCTCTCTGTTCCCGCCGTCTGGTATTTTCTTCCTTAGCCACATGATAAACCTTCTGACTGCCTTTTTGCATACCACGGAATGCCGAGCGTTCCGTAATGATCACTAAGGTAATGATCAGTCCGATAATATCTATGACATAGGAACCGATCAACCCAAATGCCGGCAAAAGGATTCCCGTGAACAGACCGCCGAAAAATCCACCGCCGCTCTTATGCTCTTTTCCATATGTAAATGCCGCTGCTGCCGTGTCTTTGGCACTTCCACTGATCGTCAGCTCCATAAACAGGCACAATAACATCAAAAAGAGGATGGATGCCCCCACCTTGAGCCACGCGACCTTATTTCCTTTATTCGATAGTCCGAATGCGGTCAACAGTACCAGACCGATCGGAAAGATATAAGATACCAGACCAAACAGCCCGAAAAATACGGAACTCAGTTTGTTTCCAACGCTTCCGCCTATGCCGAAATTGCTCAGACACAGAATAATGGAAAATGCTAACACGACCCAGAGAATGATCTCATCTCTCTGGAACGCTGCACTTTCCATTGTATTTTTTTTCTTTGATTTCTTTCTTTTTGAAGCTGATGCCATGATTTCCTCCAGCCCTTATGCCATATAAAAATATGCTCCGATCGAAAATGCCCCCATCAGAAGACAATAGATCGAAAAGATGGTAAATTTTTTGTTTCTGACGATCACTAACATCGTCTTAATGCAGATATAGCCGACTACTGCCGCAACTGCCATACCTACCAGATAATACGCAACCTCGGTTCCACTGACAGAAGCCGGTGAAAAATCCTTCAACTCTAAAATTGCCGCACCAAGTACTGCCGGGATTGACATGATAAAAGAATACTTCACTGCAAACTTACGGTCAAATCCGCTGATCAGGCAGGACGCGATCGTGGTTCCGGAACGTGAAAGTCCCGGCAGAGTTGCAATTCCCTGACAGATTCCAATGATAAATCCATTGGTATAGCTGATGTTCTTTGGCCCCTTATGACCGGTCTGTATCCTGTCTGCAATAAAGAGCAGAACACTTGTCACGATCAGGCAGATGCCCGGAACTAAAAGGATCTGGGATGCCATTGTTACAAGGTCAGATGCCGCATAACCGATCACTCCGGTCGGAATCGTAGATACAATGACTAACATTACAAATTTACGATAACCGTTTTTTACGATTTTCAGATATTCATTCTCTTCATGCATGAATTTGTTACGGAAAAAGCGGGCAATATTGATGCATACATCCCTGATAATACAGACACCTTCCACGATCATCCGTAAAATATCCTTATAATATACTGCAAAGATCGCGATCAGCGTTCCTAAATGCAGGATAACATCGAATAACAGTCCTGTGTCGGTCTCCATATGAAATAAAATCTTAAAAATTGCAAGATGACCGCTGCTGCTTACCGGAAGAAACTCTGTGACTCCCTGTATAATTCCCATGATGATTGCTTGTAATAATGACATAGTACCCTCCTGATTTTCTCTTCTAGTTTATATGCCAAAAAGCGTAAAGTATGCTTTACACTGACAAATTCTAACCATACACGGTTATAATATCACATTTGAGCATGCTTGTCATTAAAACTTTCCTAAGATTTTCAGTCTTAATTTCTTATTTTATGCCCGCATCAATCATCTGATGAAGCTTGGCAAGTGCCTCTTTCATGCCGCCCACTTCATTGATGATGCCTTCTTCCACGGCTTCTTTTCCTACTAAGATCGTTCCTAAATCTTTTGACAGCATAAACGTATTCATCATCAGACGTTCCATCTGATCCGGCTTTGCAAAACAATGCTCACAGATGAATCCGATAATACGGTCCTGCATCTGTTTAAAATAGTCGTAGGTCTGTGGTGCTCCAATGACCGTTCCGCTCAATCTGACCGGATGGATGACCATCGTTCCACTCGGCACGATAAAGGAATAGTCTGCGGATACCGCTAACGGTACTCCGATCGAATGGCTTCCTCCTAATACCAGAGAAACCGTCGGAATGCTCAGTGACGCAACCATTTCTGCGATTGCAAGTCCAGATTCCACATCTCCACCGACCGTATTTAACAGAAGCAACAGCCCGTCCACTTCTTTCGAATCTTCAATCTCTGCTAACTTTGGCAGAACGTGTTCATATTTCGTTGTCTTGGTATTGGCGGAAAGTGTCTCATGCCCTTCTACTTCTCCGATCACAGAGAGTAAGTGTATCTTGTGCTGTTTGTCATTTTTATCTAAAAGTCGCTGTCCATCGTCACTGCTGTTTCTGTCTTCTCCCATAAATCTTCTCCTTGTCACTGTATTTTCTTTTCTGCAGTCCGTTTTGTTCTATCAAATCGGTCCTGACGAAAAAAGGATAGAGAATCTTACTCTCTATCCTTTTCATCTTTATAGTCTATGTAATTTTTTTCAGAATATTTATGAGATCAGATTCTGACGGATCAGAATCTTTCGCACCTGTGAACCGATAATGACTGCCGCTACTAACTTCACTAAATCCATAGGAATATATGGGAATACACACATGGTCAGCGCTTCAAGAAAGCCTACTTTATACTGTAAAACAAACCATACCGTTCCAAATGCATAGCATACGATAATTCCGATAATACCGCCTACAAAGTACATTGGAATTTTGTTTGGAAATTTTTCAACAAATAATCCTGTGAAAAATACCAAAAACAGGTAACCGATCAGATAACCACCGGTTGGTCCCACCAGTTTCTGCACTCCACCGCTAAAACCATTGAATACCGGAAGTCCTACCATACCCAAAAGCAGATAGATCACGGTACACACCACACCTTTCCACTTTCCTAAGATGATGCCTGCCAAAAACAGTGCAAACAGTGCCAGTGTGATCGGGATCGGCGAAATTGCGATTGGGATAGAAAACGGTGCAATGATACAAATGACTGCTGTAACCAGCGCAATGACCGTCATATCTTTTACATTTACTTTTTTCTCTGTTTTTTCTGCTGTAGATTCAACCATAACGAACAGCTCCTCCTATTGTTAACCTTTTATATTTTTAAGATAACAATAGAATACCGCTTCTCTTGTTGTTTGTCAACCTTTATTTGTCACCAGGTTAACCATTCAGTTGATTATCGCTTTTTTTATCAGCACCCTGTCTATACTTCCCCTAACAGATAGCGGTACAGTCCCACATAGCACTCTGTGGATTTTTTCCAGGAATAATCCAGGTTCATGCCACGTTCCACCATCTGGTTCCACTGTCTCTTTTTCTCAAAGAAGATATATTTTGAATAATTGATCGTGTTCAGCATCTCTTCTGCATTGTAGTTTGCAAACGAGAAACCTTCGCCCTGATTCGTATATTCATTATATGGAACAACCGTGTCTTTTAATCCTCCGGTCTCACGCACGATCGGAACCGTACCATACCGGTAAGAGATCAGCTGTGTCAGACCACACGGCTCAAATCTGGAAGGCATCAAAAACGCATCCGCTGACGCATACAGTTTATGTGCTAAATCATCGGAATAACAGATATTTGCAGAAATCCGGTCACTATATTTCCATGCAAAATGACGGAACATATTCTCATAATCTGCTTCTCCGGTTCCGATTACAACTAACTGTGTATAGTCATCCACAATACGCTCGATCGCATAGTCGATCAGATCCACACCCTTTTGATCGGTCAGCCTTGAGATCAGACCGATCATGTATTTCTTCTTGTCTACGCTTAAACCTAAATCTTCCTGCAGCTTTACTTTGTTCTTCCATTTTTTTGTTCTGAAATCCGTACTGTCATAATGTGTCTGAATCTTTGCATCTGTCTTTGGATCATACGCCTCATAATCAATACCATTGACAATGCCCTGCATATCCATATGACGCGCACTTAAAAGTCCATCTAACCCTTCTCCATAATATGCTGTCTGGATCTCCTGTGCATAGGTGTCACTAACCGTTGTGATGTAATCTGCATACACCAGACCACCTTTTAACATGTTCGCATCTTCCTGAAACTCTAACTTATCCGGTGTAAAGAAAGAATCATTCAGTCCTGTTAAGCCCTGCATGGTTTCAATATCCCACACACCCTGGAACTTCAGATTGTGGATCGTCATAATGGATTTAATGCCCCAGAAGAACATATCCCCCTGAAATTCATTTTTCAGATAGACCGGGATCAGACCGGTCTGCCAGTCATGGCAGTGGATGATATCCGGTTTAAAGCCGATCAACGGCAGCATGGATAACACTGCTTTATCAAAAAAGCAGAATTTTTCAATATCATAACGTACATTTCCATATGGAAGAAAACTGTCAAAATACTCCTGGTTGTCAATAAAGTAATATTTGATCCCATCCAGTTCATACTGCAAAACACCGACATATTTATTCTGTATGTAGGAGCCTGTACTCATATAAAAATGGGTCACATATCTGAATTCATTTCGGAAAGATTCCGGAATACAGCTATAGTTTGGTATGACGACACGCACATCCCACTCTGACTTGTCAAATTCCTTTGGTAATGCTCCACATACATCCGCAAGGCCCCCGGTCTTGATAAACGGAACACATTCTGAGGCTGCAAAAAGAACTCTTTTCATAAAAACCCTCCATACTGGTATTAGTTAATGATTCTAAACTGTTTCAAGCGCCTGCTCTAAATCAGCGATAATATCCTCTGCATTTTCAATTCCAACAGAAAAACGGATCAGATCCGGCTGTACTCCTGCCTCGATCAGTTCCTGCTCATTCATCTGTCTGTGTGTATGACTTGCCGGATGAAGAACGCATGTTCTTGCATCTGCCACATGGGTCACAATTGCAGCAAGTTTTAATTTATCCATAAATCCAACGGAAACATCACGTCCACCTTTTAATCCAAAGGAAAGGACTCCACAGGTTCCGTTCGGAAGATATTTTTGTGCAAGCTCATAATACGGATCATCTTCTAATCCGGCATAACGTACCCATGCCACTTTTTCATGGTTCTTTAAATACTGTGCCACTTTCAGCGCGTTTTCACAATGTCTCGGTACTCTTAAATGAAGTGTTTCAAGTCCGACATTTAAAAGAAATGCATTCTGTGGTGACTGGATAGAACCTAAATCTCTCATGAGCTGTGAAGTTGCTTTTGTTATGTATGCACCTTTTCCAAATTTCTGTGTATAGATGATACCGTGATAGGATTCATCCGGCTGTGTCAGTCCCGGAAATTTGTCTGCATGAGCTTCCCAGTCAAAATTTCCGCTGTCTACAATAGCTCCGCCTACACACATGGCATGTCCGTCCATGTACTTTGTCGTGGAATGTGTCACAATATCTGCTCCCCACTCAAACGGACGACAGTTGATCGGTGTTGCAAACGTATTGTCTACGATCAGCGGTACACCGTGTGCATGTGCTAATTTTGCAAATTTTTCTATATCCAGTACGACTAATGAAGGATTGGAAATGGTCTCTGCAAACACACATTTTGTATTTGGCTGAAATGCTTTTTCTAATTCTTCATAAGATGCATCCGGGTCCACAAAGGTACAGTCTACGCCCATTTTCTTCATGGTTGTTCCATAGAGATTAAAAGTTCCTCCATAAATAGTAGATGCACTGACAATGTGATCTCCTGCCTCGCAGATATTAAATACCGCATAATAATTTGCTGCCTGACCTGAGGAAGTCAGCATTCCTGCTACCCCGCCCTCTAACTCCGTGATCTTCTGTGCAACCGCATCATTGGTCGGATTCTGAAGTCTTGTATAAAAATATCCGCTGTCCTCTAAATCAAACAGTCTTCCCATCTGCTCACTGGTATCATATTTAAAAGTTGTACTCTGATAGATCGGTAAGACTCTCGGCTCTCCCTTTGTCGGCTGCCAGCCGGACTGGATACACTTTGTCTCAATCTTATAATTATTACTCATCATCTAGCTCCTTTATGAAAAATATTTATCCTCTAGTTCATATACCATATCCGTATACACCTTCCGACACTGCTCGTTTTTATCCTCGCGGATCAGACCGATACATGTCCGAAGATAAGTCTCATAGATACCACGGTAAATGTCCTCTGCATTTTCCCTGCGGTTAATATGCTTAACGATCGTAGGTGCAACGTCATAATACTCCTGTATCACTCTCTGACCGCCCGGAAGTCCCATCAGATAACCGTCACGGTAACCGCGTAACAGCACAAGTTCCTCACAGTTGTCCCCTTTGTTAAGACTTTGACAGACTGCTGTCGTAATATAGCAAAACCGTTGCCGGAATCCTTCTGCGATCTCTTCATAAGAAGCTAAATGCAGATTTGTCTTTGGAAACGCCTGCTTCCACTCCTGCAATAATGCCTTTGCAAAGGCTTCTCCTGATTTTTGGTTCTGTTTTAAAAGTGCCGGAAACAGATAGACGACTAAGATCATATTGTAGTCCATCAGCTTCTGTGAGCGTTTTCTTTTCTTCGTCTCTGTCTCAAGGCTTGTTTTTACATATTCTACGAACTCCTGTGCCAGTGTCTGCATCCCTTCTTTTGCATTTGTACTACAGACATAGACATCTTCTATCTCCCGTAAAATATCGTCATGTTCCTTAATATATGCAAGAAATGCCTGCTCATATTCATCTTTTTTAAAACCATCCAACGGATTCTTGATATCTGTCAGTAAATCCGGCATCTCACGCTTTAACTCATCCGTCAGTTTCAGATATTCGATCTCATCTATCTGTGGTTGTTCTAATCCCCCATCCATGAACAATTCCTCCTGTAGCAAACACCCCGGCAGGCACTGCCGGGGTGTTTGTGATTATTCATCCCAGTTATGATATACTTCCTGAACATCCTCATCTTCATCTAATAAATCAAGTGTCTTATTGATATTGTATAAGTCCTGCTCATCGGTAAGCTGTACATAAGTCTGTGGAATCATGGTCACCTCGGCAGATGCCATTGGAATCTGCTCTGCTTCTAGTGCCTCTCTGACCTTAGAAAAATCGTCCGGGTCTGTAATGATCTCAAAGCTGTCTTCTTCTTCCGAAAAATCCTCTGCTCCGGCATCTAATGCCATCATCATCAGATCATCCGCTTCGATCTCTGTATCTTCTTTTGCAACAATGATCTGTCCTTTGGTATCAAACATATAAGATACACAACCCTGTGTACCGATATTTCCTTTTCCTTTTGTAAATGCATTTCTGACATTTGCCGCTGTACGGTTCTTGTTGTCGGTCAGTGCCTTTACGATGATTGCTGTTCCGCTTGGTCCATATCCTTCATATACTACATATTCGTAATTGACGGAAGCTGCATCTCCGGATGCTTTCTTGATTCCTCTTGTGATCGTATCGTTCGGCATGTTGTTTGCTTTTGCTTTTGCGATCACATCTCTTAATCTGCTGTTGTTTGCAGGATCTGCACCGCCTTCTTTTACTGCAACTGCGATCTCACGTCCGATAATTGTAAATATTTTTCCTTTTGCCGCATCATTTTTTTCTTTCTTGTGTTTGATATTGGCAAACTTGGAATGTCCTGACATATATAGTTCCTCTTTTCTGTTCGTTTTTCTTGAATTATTCTACCATTTTTTCCTCGTTCTGACAAGTCTGTGCATCTTCCGCCACCTGATCGGACAGCTTTTTCACACGCACTTTCCCTATCATTTTATTTTCTACGGAGAGGACATCGAATTGACAGCCGTTGCCTTCCACAGAAAATTCTTCGTTCTTAGACGGTATTTTTCCAACCAGTGAGATCAGATATCCGTTCAGGGTCTCATAATCTTCTAAATCAAACGGAATCCCTAAAATCTCGCTCACTTCTTCTAACGGTGTCATTCCCTGCATCATCCAGGTATCCTCCGTAAGCTGCTCTATGGTATGTTCTTCCTCGTCATGCTCATCTAAGATATTTCCGACGATCTCCTCTAAAATATCTTCTAAGGCTACGATACCCGCAGTCTGTCCATACTCATCCACAACGATCACGATATGACTCTTTTTCATCTGCATCTCTTTGAATAATGCATCAAGATTTTTTGTCTCCGGAATAAAATCCACTTCAAAGATCAGATTTGGGATGTCCTTGATCGGCATGTTCTGAACCGATGGATCCTTTGCATACATCAATACTTCCCTGATATGTATTGCACCGATAATATTATCAATGTCTTCTTCATAAACCGGAAACCTCGAATGTGTCTCTTCTATGATAAAATCCATTGCCTTACTAAATGGTGTATTCCCATCAATGGCAACGATATTCTTCCGATGTGTCATAATGTCCTTTGCTTCTTTTTCATCTAACGCCAAGACATTGTGTATCATCATGGATTCACTCTCCCGCAGGGCACCCTGTTCGTGTGCCTCATCTACCATAGAGATGATCTCTTGTTCCATCTGTTCATCATCTGTTTTTTTCTTTGAAAATAGTCTTAAAAACGGGTTCCTACTCCCACCCTCGTCCATATCATTCTCCTTCTTTTCCTTGGTAATGAATCATTCTTTTTGAGAAAATCGTATCATTTCTATGCATATTAGTCAAGATTATGTATTCAGATCCAGACTGATAAGCAATGCACGTTCTACTTTTCGCAGTATTTCCCGATCCAGATGACAGACCTTGTCTCTGAGTCTTTTTTTATCAATGGTACGAAGCTGTTCTAACAGCACTACAGAATCTTTGACCAGTGCATACCGGCTTGAATCTAACTCCACATGCGTCGGAAGTTTTGCCTTGTTCATCTGGCTCGTGATCGCGGCACAGATGACAGTCGATGAATGTTTATTTCCTATGTCATTCTGAATGATCAGCACCGGACGTACTCCGCCCTGTTCCGAACCTACCACCGGTCTTAAATCTGCATAATAAATATCTCCTCTATGAATTACCATATCTTTCACTCCAAAATTTAGATTTACAGTAAGTATTTCCCAAATTTTTCGAGTGTATACGAATTTTTATACGGAGTATCTTATTCGTCAAAATAATCTTTGGTGTCGACAATTTTTCCGTCTGCGTAAAAAACTCTCGGAATACGCTTGCCAAGGTCACAGGCAAACTCATAATTAAACCGCTCTGAAAGTTCTCCGAGTTCATTCATACTCAATGTCTCACTGCCGTCTGTTCCGATCAGTGTCACCTCATCGCCTACTCTGACTTTTGGAATATCGGTCACATCTACCATAAACTGATCCATGCAGATCCTTCCGCAGATTGGTGCTTTTTGTCCGTGTATCAGCACCCAGCCCTTATTTGACAGGCTTCTCGGATAACCATCCCCGTAACCGACCGGGATCGTTGCGATCCTTTCCGTATGTGTTACCTCATAAGTGCCTCCATAACTGATCGTTCTTCCTTTTTCTAAGGTCTTGATATGAATGACTTTTGATTTTAAAGTCATCACCGGCTCTAAATCAATGCGTTCTTTTTGTACCTCATCCGACGGTAACAGTCCGTATAAAATAATTCCTGCCCGCACGGCATCCATATTCACTTCCGGCAGATCAATGATCCCTGCACTGTTGGAACAGTGTTTTAACGGGATTTCAACGCCACGCTCTTCTAACATTGTAAGCATTTTCTGATAAGCAGCGATCTGACCATGTACATGGGTCTTATCTGCTTCATCTGCTTTTGCAAAATGTGTAAATACGCCTTCGATCTTCAAGTTTTTCAGTTCTGCCGTCTTTGCGATCTCATCCGCACTTGCCTCGCTGACCTGATAACCGATACGGCTCATTCCCGTATCGATCTTAATGTGTATCTTTGCAGTCTTTTTAAAACGTTTTGCAGTCTCTGACAACACCTTTGCCGATTCATAAGTAAAAATTGCCGGCTCTAAGTCGTCCTCTACAATTCTTTCAAACTCTTCTTCAAAGCTGTGGCCTAAGATCAGGACCGGCTTTTTTATTCCATGTCTTCTTAAAACCGTTCCCTCCTGCTGTGTTGCCACTGCAAATCCCCAAAGATATGGGAGACTTTCGATTTTTTTCGCAATCGGAACGGCACCGTGACCATATCCGTCTGTTTTGATGACTGCGATGATCTTCGTATCGTCTTTTATTAATGTATGCATCTTTTCTAAATTGTGCATGACTGCATCCAGATTAATTCCTGCATAAACACGCTGATAATCCTGCTCTGTTTTCATTTTAATACCTCTTTGATTCCATCTAATATATCTTCTGCCATCAGGCTGTAATAACCTGTTTTTTCTACCATTGCATTGCCCGAAAGTCCATGCACATAGACTCCTAACACTGCGGCATCCTCCGGTGTCAGACCTCCTGCAAGAAATCCTGCTATGATTCCTGTTAAAACATCTCCGCTTCCTGCGGTTGCCATGCCATGATTTCCGGAAGTATTTACATATGTTTTTCCATAAGGAATACTTGTGATCGTCCTTGCATCTTTCAGAACGCAGATCACATTGTATTCTCTTGAAAAATCCTGTGCCGTCATTAAGATATTTTTCTTAATATACTCTATCGGCATATCTACCAGTCGTGACATCTCGCCTAAATGCGGTGTTACGATCAGATCCGTATGCGGACCTTTTAATATTTCTAATTCTTCGGATAACAGATTCAGTGCATCTGCATCCACAATGATCGGAACTGCTTTCGCCAGATCCGCCTCCTTATCCACATAAATATGACAAATGCCATCTGCATGTCCCATTACCGGAATCTTGGTATGGTTCATAATATACTGCACAAAAGCATTGGAGCCACGCGGAATCAGCAGATCCACTGAATCATGACATTCCAGGAGTTCGTTGATCTCAGAACGGGCCTCCAGCTGCATCATACACTCTGCCGGAAGTCCTGCGTTGATCACAGCACGGTGGATAATATCAAACAGCGTTTTATTTGTGCGCAGAGCTTCACTGCCCCCTTTTAAGATCGCGCAGTTTCCGCTCTTGATACACAGTGCGGAGATCTGTACCAGCGCATCCGGACGCGCCTCAAAAATCACACCGATGACACCGATGGGACAGGTGACACGTTTCAGCACCAGACCTTCATCCAGTTCACGGGCAAACTGTGTCTGAAACAGCGGATCTTCCATACCGGTCAGATCTGAAATACCTGCCATCACATCCCGCAGTTTTCCTTCATCAAATTTTAACCTTTTCCGGACCGGACCGGAGACACCATCTGCCTCCGCCTGCTCCATATCCTGCCGGTTTGCCTCAAAAATCTCTTCCTGATGCTGCAGCAGTGCTGTCCGCACCGCTGCCAGAGCCGCATTCCGCTGCTCATTTGTGGTGGCTGCCAATTCCGGTGCCGCTTGTTTTACCATTTTTATTTGTTCCTGAAATAACATCGCTTCACTTTTCCTTTTCTCTCTTTATCTGCTACTGCCGGTTGACATTTCCGTTGACTACCTGATAAGTTCTGTTACTGTCTGTTACCGTTCCGGTATAGCTGAAATCTACCTGACCGTTCCGGATGTACCACCAGCCAAAATCATTCTGGGCGATTCCGTTGTAGCCAAAGTTGACTTTTCCATTTTCGATCCGCCACCAGCCCATCTCATTGTCTGCCACGGTACTCCGGAAGATGACCTGGCCGCCACGGACATTCCACCATGCAGTATCTCCGTTTACCGTTCCTTCCAGCACGCTGTTTTTATCAAAATCTACTGCGCCATTCCGGATATACCACCAGCCGCCAACATTTTGTGCCAGACCCGTATAACCAAAATCTACTTTTCCGTCTGTAATCTTCCACCAGCCATACACATTTGCACATACATCATTATCAAAAATAACCTGGCTGTTCACTACTTTCCACCAGCCATATGTACCGTTTACCGTTCCCTC
>OLWR01000785.1_pt1 | contig 18382 bp, 12 predicted proteins | sample 1673531 | NCBI WGS metagenome assembly OLWR01 (sample SAMEA103958114, study PRJEB25191) | human gut metagenome | reverse complement strand
AAAAAATATAAGGCATCTGAAACCCGCATAAACACTGGGTTTCCGGCTGATACCAGTACATTATCACCGATGATGAAAGAATACGTAAAGACCAAAGAAGAATACAGCGACTGTATCCTTTTTTACCGTCTGGGCGATTTTTATGAAATGTTCTTTGATGATGCGCTGACTGCATCCAAGGAACTGGAGATCACACTTACAGGAAAAGACTGCGGATTGGAAGAGAGAGCGCCCATGTGTGGCGTTCCTTTTCATGCTGCGGAAACTTATATCAACCGATTGATAGAAAAAGGTTATAAAGTTGCCATCTGTGAACAGGTAGAAGATCCGAAAAAAGCCAAGGGTCTTGTAAAACGTGAAGTTGTTCGTATTGTCACACCGGGAACCACACTGGATGCCATGTCACTGGACGAATCCAAAAACAATTATCTGATGTCCATTGTCTCCATCGGAGATCATTTTGGCTGTGCTATTGCAGATATCACAACCGGTGACTGCTTTCTTACAGAGCTGGATAAGCCTCAGAAACTTCTGGATGAGATCAATAAATTCACACCTGCAGAGATCATCTGCAACGATGCGTTTCTTTTAAGTGGTGTGGATGTGGAGGATCTGAAAGGACGTCTTGGAATCTGCGTATTCGCCCTGGATCCCTGGTACTTTGACGATCAGCTGTGTCAGAAAACTCTAAAAGAACATTTCCATGTGGGAAATCTGGAGGGGTTAGGAATTGGTGACTACGACAGCGGGATCATCGCTTCCGGTGCTCTGTTCCTGTATCTGAAAGAAACACAGAAAACAGCACTTTCCCATATGGCAAGTATCCGCCCTTACTCTGCCGAGAAATACATGCTTATCGACAGCTCCAGCCGTCGTAATCTGGAGCTTGTGGAAACCATGCGCGAAAAACAGAAAAGAGGTTCTCTTCTCTGGGTACTGGACAAGACCAAAACAGCTATGGGAGCCAGAACACTTCGGTCTTATGTGGAACAGCCTCTGATCGATGCAGAGGAAATCGAAAAGAGACTGGGTGCTCTGGAAGAACTGAATGAAAAACCCATGGAACGGGATGAGATCCGGGAATATTTAAACCCGATCTATGATCTGGAACGTCTGATCAGCCGTATCAGTTACAAATCCGCTAATCCGAGAGATCTGGTTTCTTTTGCCTCTTCTCTGGAAATGCTTCCTTATATAAAACAGGTCCTGGCAGAATTCAAATCTCCACTGCTTACTAAGATCAACGAAGATATGGATCCTCTGACAGACATTACCTCGCTGATCCGGAACTCTATCACCGATGATCCGCCTCTTGCCCAGAAAGACGGTGGCATTATCCGGGAAGGATATAATGAAGATGTAGATAAATTCCGCCGTTCCCGGACAGATGGAAAGAAATGGCTTTCTGAGCTGGAGGCAAGAGAGAGGGAACGTACCGGTATCAAAAGCCTGAAGATCAAGTACAATCGTGTATTTGGTTATTCTCTGGAAGTTACCAATACTTTCAAAGATCTTGTGCCGGAGGATTATATCCGCAAACAGACCCTTACCAATGCAGAGCGTTATATCACTCAGGAACTGAAAGATCTGGAAGATCTGATCCTTGGAGCTGAGGATAAGCTTTATGCGCTGGAATTTGAACTGTTTTCCAGTATCCGTGATCAGGTTGGAGCGGAAGTTGTCCGTATCCAGCGCACTGCAAAAGCAGTGGCTGCACTGGATGTTTTCGCTTCTCTTGCACTGGTTGCCCAGAGGAATAATTTCGTCCGGCCAAAGATCAATGAGACAGGCCTCATTGATATCCGAAACGGCCGTCATCCGGTTGTGGAGCAGATGATCGAAAATGATATGTTCATTCCAAACGATACGTATCTTGACAACCACAAAAAACGGATCTCCATTATCACAGGACCAAACATGGCCGGAAAATCCACATATATGCGCCAGACAGCCCTGATCGTACTGATGGCACAGATCGGAAGCTTTGTTCCGGCAGACAGTGCAAACATCGGTGTGGTTGACCGGATTTTCACCCGTGTGGGAGCATCCGATGACCTTGCAAGCGGACAGAGTACCTTTATGGTGGAGATGACAGAGGTTGCCAACATTCTTCGTAATGCCACTTCCCGAAGTCTTCTGATCCTGGATGAGATCGGACGTGGAACTAGTACCTTTGACGGCCTTTCCATTGCCTGGGCAGTGATCGAACACATCAGCAACACCAAACTCTGCGGCGCCAAGACCTTATTTGCGACCCATTATCACGAGCTTACCGAACTGGAAGGCAAGCTTTCCGGTGTCAACAACTACTGTATCGCTGTCAAGGAAAAAGGCGACGATATCGTATTCCTGCGTAAGATCGTAAAAGGCGGAGCAGATAAAAGCTATGGTATCCAGGTAGCCAAGCTTGCCGGTGTTCCGGATTCCGTGATCCAGCGTGCCAAGGAGCTGGTAGAGGAGCTCAGTGATGCAGATATCACTGCTGCTGTAAAAGATCTGACTGCTCCAAAGAAAAAGCAGAAGATCACCTATGATCAGTTAGATATGGCACAGATGTCACTGTTTGACACGGTACAGGACAATGATATCATTGAAGAGATCAAAAACCTGGAGATCGGGAATCTGACACCAATGGAAGCTTTAAATATTCTCTATAACCTGCAGAACAAAATTAAGAACCGGTGGTGATACCCTTGAAAAAAATTGCAGTTTTAGACCAGAATACCATTGATAAGATCGCAGCAGGAGAGGTCGTGGAGCGCCCCTCCTCTGTTGTAAAAGAGCTTGTGGAAAATGCCATTGACGCAGGTGCTACCGCTATTACTGTAGAGATCACAGACGGCGGAAAAAAGCTGATCCGTATCACGGACAATGGCTCCGGAATGGATGCAGAGCAGGTTCCGCTTGCTTTTCTCCGCCATGCCACAAGTAAAATTGAAAAAGTAGAAGACCTGACCCACATTGCCTCTCTTGGCTTCCGTGGTGAAGCACTTTCCAGTATTGCCGCCGTCTCCCAGGTGGAGCTGATCACAAAGACTCCTTCCGGGATCAGCGGTACCCGCTATGTGATCGAAGGTGGAAAAGAACAGTCTTTGGAGGAGATGGGCGCACCGGAGGGAACCACCTTCCTGATCCGGAACCTTTTTTACAACACACCTGCAAGAAGCAAATTTCTGAAATCCGACATGACAGAAGCCGGTTACATCAATACGCTGATGGAACAGCTGGCGCTTTCCCATCCGGAAATTTCCTTTAAATATATCCAGAATCGTCAGGTGAAACTTTCCAGTTCCGGAAATTACAGCGTAAAGGATGTGATCTACAGCGTTTACGGACGGGAGATCGCCAAAGCACTTCTGGAAGTCTCCTATGAAAATGATTTTATGAAGATCGAAGGCTTTGTGGGAAAACCGGAGATTTCCAGAGGAAACCGCACTTTTGAGAATTATTATATCAATGGCCGGTATGTAAAAAACAAGATCATTACCAAGGCTATTGAGGATGGGTATAAAGGACTGGTCATGCAGCATAAATTTCCATTTGTTTCCCTTCGGATCGAAATGGATGGTAATGACCTGGACGTTAATGTACATCCGGCAAAAAGAGAAGTGCGTTTTGCCAGAGAAACCGAAGTTTATACGGCTATCTATGAAACTGTTCGTAAGGTACTGACTCACAGAGAACTAATCCCGCAGGTATCTGTGGGAAAAGACGAACCGACATCTCACAACGAGCAGATGAAGCTAGGAAATGTTCCGGAACCTTTCGAGGTAAAAAGACGGCAGGAGATGTACGGACACCAGAACCGGACGGCGAATATAGCTTCCCATATTGCACCGACAGCTTCTGAAGTACGTACAGCGCCGGTTTCATCGATACCTTATAATAAGTTGACAAATAGTACAGCCTCCTATGGCTCAGCTGAAACAGCTCACAGTTCTTCAGATTCTTTTACAGATAAATACAGGCATATGGGTTCTCTGCGGGAAAATCCCGTATATAGATCTCAGCCCTTTACAAAAGAAGAAGAGGAAATGTTTTCCGGCACACTGAAGGACGGAAAAAAAGAGACTTCCGCTGTAGAAACAGCTGATCCAGAAGTGATATCTGAAAAACCTGCCGAATCGACATCTCCTGAGATAAACAGCGAGCCGATCAAATCCCTGGAACAGGAAACGCCAAAACAGCTGGAACTTTTCGAAGAACGGCTTCTTGCCCCGGAATCCAGAAGCCGCCACAGGCTGATCGGACAGCTGTTTGACACCTACTGGCTGGTACAGTTCGAAGATAATTTTTATATCATTGACCAGCATGCGGCCCATGAAAAAGTATATTATGAGCGATTTGTAAAGCAGTTTCAATCCCAGAACATCCAGTCCCAGTATGTAAGTCCCCCACTGATTGTTTCACTCAGCCTTGAGGAGGAGAATCTGCTGAAAGCAAACAAAAAGTATTTCCGGGATTTCGGCTTTGAGATCGAACCCTTTGGCGGAAGGGAGTACAGTATCAGTGCGGTTCCCTCCAGCCTTCTGGGAATGACAGAAGAAGAGCTGTTTCTGGAAATGCTGGACCATCTCACTGCAGACGGTTCCAAGGATGCCTTTGAAATTTTTGCCTCAAGGCTTGCGACCATGGCCTGTAAGGCTGCTGTAAAAGGCAATCATTCCATGTCACCTCAGGAAGCTGACAAGCTGATCGATGAATTATTGACACTGGAAAATCCTTATAACTGTCCTCATGGAAGACCAACGATCATTGCCATGAGTAAGACAGAAATCGAAAAAAAATTCAAACGTATCGTGTAAGATACTTAACATAAACGGAGGAAATATATGAAAAAACCTCTTATCGTGCTTACCGGGCCTACTGCCGTGGGAAAAACAAAGCTTTCCATTGCACTTGCAAAAGCAGTAAACGGAGAGATCATTTCCGCGGATTCCATGCAGGTTTACCGCCATATGGATATCGGTTCCGCCAAGATCACGCCGGAAGAAATGGATGGCGTCCCACATCATCTGGTGGATGTACTGGAACCAACAGAAGATTTTAACATTGTCCTTTTTCAGCAGATGGCAAAAGATGCCATGGACAAAATTTATGACAAAGGCCGGATTCCGATCCTGGTAGGCGGCACAGGATTTTATATTCAGTCTGTGACCAGAGATATTGATTTTACCAGCTCCGACCAGGATGAACATTACCGCAGGGAGCTGGAAGAGCTGGCAGAGCAGAAAGGGCCTGCATTTCTCCATGACATGCTTGCCAAGGTCGATCCCAAGTCAGCCGAAGATATCCATGAGAATAATGTCAAGCGGGTGATACGTGCCCTGGAATTTTATAAACAGAACGGTACCAGGATCTCCGAACATAATGAAGAACAGAAGGAGCATACCAGTCCCTATGCACTGGCTTATTTCGTCCTGAACGCACCACGCCCACTTCTCTATGAACGCATTGACACAAGAGTGGACGAAATGCTGAAAAACGGTCTGACAGAAGAAGTTAAAAAGCTTCGGGAGATGGGCTGCCACAGGGGAATGGTTTCCATGCAGGGGCTTGGTTATAAGGAAATCCTGGACTGGATGGACGGAAACTATTCTTATGAGGAAGCCGTAAGGGTCCTGAAACGTGACACCAGACACTTTGCCAAACGTCAGCTTACCTGGTTCCGCAGAGAAGGCGAAGTAACCTGGGTAGATAAAGATAACTTTGATTACGATGACAGCAGGATCCTTTCCTACATGCTTTCTGTATGCAGGGAAAAGGGAATCCTCCCTGCCAAATAAAATAAAAAAGGAAAAATGATCATGAAAGAATTATATGCACAGCTTGGAATCTCTTCTGCAGTTTACGATTTCGGTAAATCTGTGGAAGATTCCCTGAAAGAACGTTTTGAGAAATTTGATAAGACTGCAGAATACAACCAGATGAAGGTTATCCGCGCCATGCAGAAGAACCGTGTCAGTGAGGCTTGTTTCGGAGCTTCTTCCGGTTATGGCTACAACGACCTTGGCCGCGAGACTCTGGAGCAGGTCTATGCCGATACCTTCCACACAGAAGCCTGCCTGGTACGCCCGCAGATCACCTGTGGAACTCATGCACTTGCCATTGCTCTCTTCGGAAACCTGCGCCCCGGTGACGAGCTTCTTTCCCCTGTAGGAAAGCCTTACGATACCCTGGAAGAAGTGATCGGTATCCGCCCGTCCAATGGTTCCCTTGCGGAATATGGCGTAAAATATCGTCAGGTGGATCTTCTCGAGGATGGTACCTTTGATTATGAAAACATCAGAAAAGCAGTCAATGAAAAAACAAAGCTGGTAACCATCCAGCGTTCCAAAGGCTATCAGACCCGTCCTTCTTTCTCCGTAAAACAGATCGGTGAGCTGATCTCTTTTGTAAAAAAGATCAAGCCGGATGTGATCTGCATGGTAGATAACTGCTACGGAGAATTCGTAGATACCATCGAGCCCAGTGATGTAGGTGCAGATATCATGGTCGGCTCCCTGATCAAAAATCCAGGTGGCGGCCTTGCTCCTATCGGTGGTTATATCGCAGGAAGAAAAGACTGTGTGGAAAATGCCTCCTACCGTATGACCTGCCCAGGACTGGGCATGGAAGTCGGTGCAACTCTTGGTGTAAACCGTTCTCTGTATCAGGGATTTTTCCTTGCACCGATGATCACCAAAGGAGCTTTAAAGGGCGCTGTTTTTGCAGCGAACATTTACGAAAAGCTTGGTTTCCCGGTAGTTCCCAACAGCACAGAGCCACGTCAGGATATCATCCAGGCGGTCACTCTCGGAACACCGGAGGGTCTTGTAGCATTCTGCCAGGGTATCCAGGCTGCTGCACCGGTAGACAGCTTTGTAACACCGGAGCCGTGGGATATGCCGGGATATGACAGCCAGGTGATCATGGCAGCAGGTGCTTTCATCCAGGGTTCTTCCATCGAGCTTTCTGCCGATGGTCCTATGAAACCGCCTTATGCAGTTTATTTCCAGGGTGGTCTCACCTGGGAGCATGCAAAGCTGGGAATCCTGAAATCTCTTCAGTATATGGTTGATAAGGAACTTGTGAGATTATGAAAAAATCCGAAGGACCGGACTTAAAAAAACAGATCTTTGTCATAGGAGCCGGTGCTTCCGGTCTTATGGCAGCTATTCAGGCTGCTGTATACGGAGCTGCAGTTACGGTTCTGGAACAAAATGACCGTCCCGGCAGAAAAATCTGTGCTACGGGAAACGGCCGTTGTAATATGACGAACCTGAATCAGGATGAAAACGCTTACCGGGGATCTCATCCTGAATTTTCCATGGATGCCCTGGCACAGTTTCCTGTGGAAAAAACTCTGAAATTCTTTCAGGAACTGGGAATCTGTACCACAGACCGCAGCGGATGGATCTATCCCCGAAGCAACCAGGCACAGAGTGTGGTAGATGTTCTTGTCATGAAGGCACGCAGCCTGAAGGTAAAGCTGAAAACCAATCAGACCGTTACCGGCGTGTCTTTTGCAGATGGACAATGGAAGATCCATACGGACGGATGGACCTACAGTGGTGATGCCGTGATCCTTGCAAATGGTTCCCGTGCATCTTCCGTTGCAGGTTCCTGCGAAAGCGGATATGAAATTGCAAAAAGTCTCGGACATCATCTGATCGAACCCCTTCCCGCACTGACAGCTCTGAAATGTAAGGGAAATTCTTTTTCAGGCTGGAGTGGTGTACGGACAGAAGGGAAGATAACACTTTATATAGACGGCACACCGACAGTCTCCCAGCAGGGAGAGCTGCAGCTTACCGATTACGGTGTATCCGGGATCCCGGTATTCCAGATTTCCCGCTATGCTATCCGTGCCGTCCATGAAAACAAAAATGTGGAGCTTTCCATAAATTTTTTCCCGGAACTGAACCGGAAAGAGCTGGAAGAATACCTGAAGCGCAGAAAAGCAGCCTGTCCTTACAAAACAGAAAAAGAACTTCTCATCGGACTTTTTCCTGAAAAACTGATCCGTGTTTTATGTGCACAGAAGGATCTTATCCGCGGGATCACCGATTTTCGTCTCCCGGTAAAAAACGGCCTTTCCTTTGAACAGGCACAGGTTTGTTCCGGTGGAGTGGATACGTCTGAAGTTCACAGCAAAACCATGGAGTCCAGACTTCATAAAGGTCTTTATTTTGCCGGAGAGCTCCTTGACATTGACGGTACCTGCGGAGGTTATAACCTGCAGTGGGCGTGGTCAAGCGGAGCTGCCGCCGGTATCTGGGCAGCAAAGGAGGAAGAAAAATGATCCGGATCACACAGCTGAAGCTTCCCATCACTCATACAGAAGAGCAGCTTCACCGAAAAATAGCAAAAATGCTTCGTCTTGGAAATCAGCCGTTCACCTATGAGATCCGAAAACAATCTCTGGATGCCCGGCACAAAGAGGACAAAAAATTTGTCTACACTGTAGATATTAAACTGGATAACGAATCCCGTGTTCTCAAAAAGGTTCACGATAAAAATATTATGTTAACCTCGGAGAAGAAATATCATTTCCCCTCCTCTGGCTCTGAAACTCTGTCCCATCGTCCTGTAGTGATCGGAAGCGGACCTGCAGGATTATTCTGTGCCTGGTACCTGGCCAAAGCCGGGTACTGTCCACTGGTACTGGAACGGGGAGAAGAAGCAGACAAACGCCAGGAAACCGTGGAAAATTTCTGGAAAAACGGCATCCTGGATCCGGATTCCAATGTACAGTTCGGAGAGGGCGGTGCAGGGACTTTTTCCGATGGAAAGCTGAATACTCTGGTAAAAGATACTTTTGGAAGAGGAAAGGAAGTTCTTTCCCGATTTGTGGAGGCAGGAGCTCCCTCTGAGATCCTTTACCAGCAAAAGCCTCATCTTGGTACAGATCAGCTTGTAGGTATCGTTCAGTTTATGCGTCATCAGATTGAAGAAATGGGCGGGGAATTCCGTTTTCGTTCCACAGTAACTGATCTGATGATCCGTGACCGGAAGCTTACTGCAGTCATTGTCAATGCAAAAGAGGAAATACCGGCAGAAATCTGCATTCTTGCTCCCGGCCACAGCGCCAGAGATACGTTTGCCATGCTGGAAAAACACAATATTAACATGGAGCCGAAATCTTTTGCAGTGGGGGTACGTGTGGAACATCCGCAGACTATGATCAACCAGGATCTTTACGGGGAACCGGAAAACGACCGTCTGGGTGCATCCAGCTACAAGGTTACCCATACACTGGAAAACGGACGTGGCGTTTATTCTTTCTGTATGTGTCCCGGCGGATATGTTGTAAATGCATCTTCTGAAGAAGGTATGCTTGCAGTGAATGGTATGAGCTATCAGGCACGTGACAGCCATAATGCCAACAGTGCTATCATCGTTACGGTAAACCCTTCTGATTTTCCTGAAGAGGGAGTTCTCGGCGGAATCGCTCTGCAGCGCTGCCTGGGAAGCCGGAAACGGAAAAATTCCGGTACAGCTTTTCAAAGATTACTGTACCCATCAGAAAAGTACCAGGCTTGGAGATGTGATCCCCTGTATCAAAGGAGCTTATACACTTACCGATGTCCGCAGTATTTTCCCAAAAGAGATCGGCGATTCCATTGAAGCAGGAATCCATGCTTTTGGAAAAAAGCTTTCCGGTTTTGACCGACCGGATGCATTGCTGGAAGGAGTAGAAAGCCGTACCTCTTCTCCTGTACGGATCGTTCGGGAACCGAAAAAGCTCACTTCCAATATAGAAGGAATCTACCCCTGCGGAGAGGGCGCCGGTTACGCCGGAGGCATTACATCCGCAGCGATGGACGGGATCAAGGTGGCAGAAGCAGTCGCTTCTGTTTATGCCCTGCCTGTAAACAAAATGTGAAAAAAGTGGAAATTTCCGGGATAGAGTGTACATCCCTGCTTTTTTATGCTAAAATAACTTCTGCAATTTTGCATCCCCTTCTTCGAGAGCGAAAAGGGAAATCATATGAAAGATACTATAATGGAAATGCCAGATTATCAGCGTCCGTATGAAAAATGTCTGCGGGAAGGAGAACAGTCCTTAAGCGATCGAGAGCTTCTTGCCGTGATCCTGCGCTGTGGCGTACAGGGATCCAGTTCCCTGACTCTGGCAGATAAAATCCTGAATTTATCGAAACAGACCGGATACAGTGGCCTGCTTGGACTGTTTCATATTTCCATGCAAGAACTGATGAAGATCCATGGGATCGGTAAGGTAAAAGCCATACAGCTGAAATGTATCGGGGAACTTTCCAAGCGTATGGCAACCGCAGCTGCAAAACCGGAATTATCTTTTCACCATCCGGTAACCATTGCGAAATATTATATGGAGCGGCTCCGGCATGAAGAGCAGGAATTGCTTTACTGCATGATGCTGGACGGACATAACCATTTGTCGGGGGAACAGCTTTTAAGCCGCGGTACAGTCAATGCCACACTGATCACACCAAGAGAAGTCTTTGTAGAAGCTGTAAAGTATCGGGCGGTGAACCTGATCCTGGTCCACAATCATCCAGGAGGCGATCCCTCCCCCAGCCAGGCTGATCTGGATGTTACGGAACGGATCTATCATTGTGGTGAACTCCTCGGCATCCATCTTCTGGATCATATCATCATCGGTGATCACAGGTATGTCAGTTTCCGCGAAAAAGGGATTTTTGATGAATATACTTAAGTGAAGGGACAGATTTATGCTTTTTAGAAATAATTACGGAGTAGACCTTGGAAGCAGCTCTGTAAAAGTCTATTCATTTTTCAGAAACAAAAGTTACATAGAAAAGAACATGGTAGCCTACAGAGGACGCCGGATCCTTGCCATAGGGAACGAAGCTTATGAAATGTTTGAAAAATCACCTGCAGATATTTCCGTAAATTCTCCTATGGCTTTCGGTATGCTGGCAAATCTGGAATTGCAAGAGATCGTCCTTTACAGCATGATAAAAAAAATCGATCATACATCCGGTCTCGGAGCAGACATGTATTTCTCCGTACCACTTGATATGACTGCTATCGAAAAGAGGGCATACTATCATCTGGTCAATGGTCACTGGCTGCGGAAAAACCGTGTTTTTATGGTGGAGTCCCCTATTGCAGATGCCATTGCCATGGGAATCGACCCTGAAAAGAATCAGGGCAGCATGATCGTAAACATCGGTGCACAGAGTACAGAGTTTTCCATCATAACCGACGGCAAGATCATCATCAGCCGTAAGATCCCCATCGGAGGCAGACAGATGAACGAATCTATCTGCAGCGAAATCCGAAAACATTATAATCTTCAGATTGGAACACGAACTGCAAAACGTCTGAAAGTAGTTATGGGAAGACTGAATGATCAGAAAAAAGAAGCCCGAAAAGTAGTCGGGATCGACAGTATTTCCGGACTTCCACGAGAAGAAGTTATTTCTGCCTACGTTGTCAATGAAGGGATCGCCAACTGTGTGAACCAGATCGCAGCAGAAATGAAATCTTTTCTGGAACGTACCCCGCCACAGATCGCTTATCATATCGCAAAAGAGGGCATTTATCTGACCGGCGGCAGCACACGGCTTCCTTATATAGATAACTATCTGGCTAGCTATACCGGATTTGCCTTTAATCTTTCTGATCTGTATGAAACTTCTGCAGCATACGGCCTGGAAAAGATCATCCGCGACAGAAACCTGCGCAAATGGGCCCAGCCGGTAAAGCAGAAAAAACTGTAAAGGGGCATATATAATGAAAAACATCCGAAAAAAAGTGCGTTTTCATTTTAATTTAAAAAGTAAACATCTTCTGGTAATCATGACATTTTTCTGTGGAAGCTGCATCGTAGCTACAGCAGCCTCCGGAACCTCTTCCGCACCACTTCAGGAAGCAGCCGGTTTTCTTATCGTTCCCTTTGAAAAGGGGATCGCCGGTGTCAGCGATATATTTGGAAATGTAAAAAACAATCTTCGTGATAAACAGGACGTGCTTCAGGAAAACGAAGAGCTGAAAAGTCAGATCAACAGTCTTACGGAACAGAATAACATCCTGATCCAGGACCAGACAGAGCTCACACGCCTGAAGGAACTTTACGATCTTGATCAGGAATATACCGACTATCCCAAGGTTGCCGCAAGGATAATCTCCAAAGATCCCGGAAACTGGTATGATACCTTTATGATCAACAAAGGCAGTAATAACGGGATCCGGGTTGATAACAACGTGATCGCCGGAAAGGGTCTTGTGGGTATCGTTACAGAAGTGGGACCTTCCTGGGCTACTGTCCGTTCCATCATCGATGACAGCAGCAATGTCAGTGCCATGGCAGTCAGTACTTCCGACAACTGCGTTGTCACTGGAGATCTGAAACTGATCGATGAAGGCAAATTAAGCTTTGAGCAGCTTTACGATCAGGATAACAAGGTAACAGTCGGAGAACGTATTGTCACCTCGAACATCAGTGAAAAATATGTGGAAGGACTGTTTATTGGTTATGTCAGTGAGATCCAGCAGGATCCCAATAACCTGACAAAAACAGGTACGATCGTTACACCGGTTGATTTCGGTCATCTGAAAGATGTATTTGTGATCACCACCAATAAACAGGACGCGATAGACAAATCGGAGGATGCGTCCAATGAAAAATAGGATTATATTATTTATCACTATCATTGTCTGTTTTCTCCTTCAGTGCACAGTAATGGACCGTATTTCCATTGGATCCATCACTCCAAATCTGCTTTTGATCCTGTGTGTATCCATGGGACTTATGCGTGGAAGAAAAGTCGGTCTGTGGACTGGATTTTTTTCCGGGCTTTTTGTCGATCTCTTTTATGGATCATTGTTTGGATTTTATGCACTGATCTATATGTATATAGGTTTTATCAGCGGCTATGCATTCCGCAGTTTTTATGATGATGATCTGAAAGTTCCGCTTTTTCTTGTAGCAGGAACAGATCTTCTTTATAATCTGGCTGTGTATGGCCTCCAGTTTCTGCTCAGAGGCCGTCTTGGATTCTGGACCTACATATACAGGATCATTATCCCCGAGATTGTATATACGGTTTTTCTCACCATCATCGTATACCGGGTATTTTACTGGATCAACTACCACTTAATGGATACTGTAAGGAAAGAAAGTGAGTCTATTTGGGAATTAAAATAAAAAAAATCATCAAAAAAATCCGTCTGAAACGTACTACAGTTCTTGTGATCGTATTTATTTTTCTGTCATCTGTCCTGGTCCGGCAGCTTTTCAGTCTGCAGATCATACAAGGAGAGGATTACATCAGTAAATTTCAGACACGTACCACCAAAACACGCGTGATCAAAAGCACCCGTGGTAATATTTATGACCGTAACGGCACAGTTGTCGCCTCCAATGTACTTGCATATTCTGTCACATTCGAAGATAGCGGTACATACAACAGCACCAGAGAAAAGAATCTGACTCTGAACGGTATCGCCTACCAGGTATTACAGATCCTTTCCAAAAACGGGGACAGCTTATCTGATAATTTTCATATTACCGTCAATGATCATGGCGACTATGCTTTTGATGTAGATGAAGGATTTACTCTTAACCGTTTCCGTGCGGATATTTACGGAGAAGCACAGATTGATGATCTCAGTGAGGAGCAGAAAAACGCAACCGCAGCCCAGATCATGGATCATCTTACCGGAAGCAGCGGATTTTCTATCGTTCTTTACGGAAAAGATGCCTACACCCCGGAAGAACTTGCCGCACATTCTCTTCCGGAAGAGCTTACCAAACAGGAAATCCTCGAAATTGCGATCATGCGCTATCAGCTGAACACCAACAGTTTCAAGAAATATATGCCGGTGACCATTGCAACAAATGTCAGTGAAAAATCTGTGGCAGCCATAAAAGAAAATCAGGCCGCTCTCCAGGGTATTGACATTGTAGAAGATTCCACCAGAAAATATGTGGACGATGAGAGTATGGCGCCGATCCTCGGTTACACAGGCCAGGCCTCTTCTGAGGAATTGGAAACCCTTCGTAAGGATAATCCTGATTATTCCAATGATGCGGTTGTTGGAAAAGCCGGAATCGAACAGTATATGGAGCTTGAACTTCAGGGAAAAGACGGAGAAGAAACGGTCACAGTTGATAATCTTGGTAAAGTCCTTGACATCGACAATTCTAAAACTGTTGATCCTGTGGCCGGAAACGATGTTTATCTGACCATTGATTCCGACTGGCAGAAGAGTATTTACCAGATCCTGGAACAGCGTGTTGCTGGTATTGTCCTCTCTAAACTGACACCGAATAAAAGCTTTGATTATGAAGCAGAGAAAGATGCAAGTAAGATCACCATCCCAATCTATGATGTATACAATGCACTGATCGCAAACAGTGTGATCGATATCAATAAATTCAGTGATGCAGATGCTTCCGACACAGAAAAAAATTTATACGTCAAATTTCAGCAAAAACAGCAACAGGTTTTTGATACAATAAGTAACAGGCTGACAGGCGACAATCCTCCAGCCTATAAGGATGAAGATACGCAGATGCAGGAATATCTTACCTATATCTGTGATGATCTTCTTACCAATACCTTGAAGGTACTGAAAAGTGATTCCATTGATACCGCGGATGAAACATACAAAGCCTGGAAAAATGATCAGAGTATCAGTCTGAAGGATTATCTGAACTACGCTGCCAGTCAGAACTGGATCGATATTTCCCAGATCTCAACCTCCGGAGAATATCTGGATTCTGAAGAGATCTATCAGGCTCTTACCGCCTATATCATTGATTACCTGAAAACAGATACAGGCTTTTCAAAGCTTCTGTATAAATATATGCTTCAGGAAGACACCATCAGTGGAGAAGATCTGTGTCTTGTTCTCTATGAACAGGGCGTTCTTTCCAAAGAAGACGAGCTGTATCAGACAATGGCCTCCGGTGGTCTTGATGCCTACACCTTCATGTATCGCAAGATCGCAAATCTTGAGATCACACCGGCCCAGCTTGCGTTGGCTCCGTGCTCTGCATCTGCGGTGATCACAGATACTACAACCGGAAATGTTCTCGCATGTGTTTCCTATCCGGGATATGATAATAATCGTCTGACCAACAATATGGATACTGATTATTATGCAAAGCTTTCCACAGATCTTTCCAGCCCGTTCTTCAACAAGGCAACACAGCAGAAGACGGCTCCAGGATCTACCTTAAAGATCTTATCTACTGTTGCCGGCATGTCTGAGGGCGTAATAGATGATGGCACATATATTGAATGTACAGGAAGCTTTGACCTTGTAACACCTCCGATCAACTGCTGGAATAAACAGGGCCACGGTTCTCTTGATATCCGTGAAGCCATTGAGCAGTCCTGTAACGTATTTTTCACTACGATTGGTTTCGAACTTGGTAAAGATTCCGAAGGTAACTTTTCTGAAGCCAGAAGTCTTGGAATGCTTCAGAAATATGCTTCCCTCATGGGATTGGATCAGAAAACCGGCATTGAAATTTCCGAAGCTTCTCCGCAGGTTTCTGACAAAAACGCCGTCCCTTCCTATATTGGACAGGGTACCAATGCGTTTACGACCAGCCAGCTTGCACGTTATGCGTCAACGATCGCCACTTCCGGTACGATCTATAAGCTTTCCCTTCTGGACCGTGTGACGGATTCCAAAGGAAAACTTATAAAGGAATATCCTTCCGAAACAGCTGGACAGCTGGATCTTTCCAGCAATATCTGGGATGACATCCATGACGGTATGTATCGTGTGGTGCAGACTCATGATCAGTTTAACAGACTTGGAGTTGAAGTAGCAGGAAAAACCGGTACTGCCGAGATTGACTATTATCATCCGAACAATGCACTTTTTATCGGATATGCGCCTGTTTCTGATCCCAAGTACGCAATATCTGTACGAATCGCAAACGGATATGCATCCGGTAATGCCTGCCTTGCAGCTAATGATATCTTTAAATACATTTTCGGACTTGCAGATGAAAGCACCATTCTCACTGGCTATGCAGCAAGCGATACCAGTAATGTATCGAATGACTAAACAAACTTTATGAGGATACCAGAAGTGTGGAACATTTTATAGGAGGAATCAGAAAACATGAGTGAAGTCATTGTCATTACATCTGGAAAAGGCGGTGTTGGAAAAACCACCACCGTGGCAAATATCGGGACCGGACTGGCTGCCATGGGAAAAAGGGTTGCAGTTGTAGATACCGATATCGGACTCCGAAATCTGGATGTTGTCATGGGACTGGAGAACCGTATTGTTTATAATCTGGTTGATGTGATCAATGGGAGCTGCCGCCTGAAACAGGCACTGATCCGGGATCGTCGGCATTCAGAACTGTATCTTCTTCCGTCTGCCCAGACCAAGGACAAAACTGCCGTATCTCCGGAACAGATGATCAAGCTTACCGATGATCTCCGGGAAGAATTCGATTATGTCCTTCTGGATTGTCCGGCAGGAATTGAACAGGGATTCAAAAATGCAGTAGCCGGAGCGGACCGTGCACTGGTCGTGACCACACCGGAAGTTTCCGCGATCCGGGATGCAGACCGTATCATCGGGTTGCTGGAGTCCGGAGGGCTCCGTGATATCCGGCTGATCATCAACCGGCTTCGACCGGAAATGATCGCCAGAGGTGATATGATGTCCGTAGAAGATGTGTTGGAAATCCTGGCTGTAGATCTGATCGGTGCGATCCTGGATGATGAACAGATCGTGATCTCCACAAATCAGGGAGAACCTTTATCCGGAAAAAATTCCCAGGCAGAAGAAGAGTATCGCAATATCTGCCGGAGACTTATGGGCGAAGAGGTCCCTTATGTTACTGTGCGTCGAAAAAATGGTGTATTCCACCGTCTTGGCAGCATTTTTCGAAAATAACAGACGCCTTGCTGTCTGACATTTTTCATCACAGGAGGAATGATTATGGGATTTTTCTCCGGGAAAAACCACTCTGCAGGCTATGCACGCGACAGGATGAAGCTTCTTCTTGTATCGGAACGCATAGACTGTTCTCCACAGATGATGAAGCTTTTACGGAACGATCTGATACATGCCGTAAAAAAATACGTTGTAATTGATGAACCAGGGGTGACCATACAGATCACACAGGAACCACCTGTTCTGCATGCAGTCATACCCGTACTTAAGAAAAGAGATGCATAATTTATGATTAAACAGTATAAGCTGCGGTTTTACAATTTTCGACTGGTGATCTTTCTCCTGGCGATCAGCTTTATTGGAATTCAGCTTGTAGGAACAGCTGCCGACTACCTTCGCACACGTCAGCTTCTGGGTGTGATCATCGGTGTGGTCTTTATGCTGATCCTTTCACTGATGGATTATTCCTGGCTGCTGAATTTTCAATGGATCATGTATGGATTTAATATCGTTATGCTTCTGGCTGTCCGGTTCTTCGGATCCAGCGCCAATGGTGCTGCCAGATGGGTGGATTTAGGTTTTATCCGTTTCCAGCCTACCGAGCTTTCAAAGATCATCATTATCCTGTTTTTTGCCAAATTTTTTATGGATCATGAGGAAGATCTGAATACGTTTCGAACGCTGGCAAAATCTGTAATTCTGCTGGCAATCCCGCTGATCTTGATCTATGAACAGCCGGACATGAAAAATACACTGATGATGCTTGCTGTATTTTGTATTCTGATTTATATTGCAGGATTGAGTTATAAGATCATTGGCGGAATGTTTCTGATCATAATTCCGCTTTCTATTATATTTTTATCAATTGTTGTTCAGCCGGATCAGAATCTGATCAAAGATTACCAGAGAAAGCGTATTATGGCTTTTCTTTATCCGGAGAATGAAGAATACGGTGCTGATATTGAACAGCAGAATAACTCCAAGACAGCAATTGCTTCGGGTGAACTGATCGGCAAAAAACTCTCCGGAGATAAAGAAGTGGCTTCTGTAAATGATGGTAACTTTGTATCGGAGAATCAGACAGACTTTATTTTTGCTGTGGCCGGTGAGGAATATGGATTTATGGGATGCTGTGCAATCGTCCTTTTGCTGCTGGCAATTTCAGTAGAATGTATTCGGATGAGTCTCAGGGCAAAAGACTTGTCGGGTCGGATCATATGTTGTGGTATGGCGAGTATTGTATCGCTTCAGAGTTACCTGAATATCTCTGTAGCGACAGGAATTGCACCAAATACCGGTACACCGCTTCCTTTTGTCAGTTATGGACTTACCTCTCTTGTAAGTCTTTATATTGGTATGGGACTTGTATTGAATGTAGGACTTCAGAGCAGTGCCTATAATAAAGAGATCCGCAAGAGTACGATTGATAAGAAAGAGGATTATTTATGACAGAAAGACAGCAAAAAAGAAATGCAGCCGGACAGGGACAGCGGCGCAAAATGGCAAGGCCGGAACA
>OLWR01000776.1_pt1 | contig 18528 bp, 10 predicted proteins | sample 1673531 | NCBI WGS metagenome assembly OLWR01 (sample SAMEA103958114, study PRJEB25191) | human gut metagenome | reverse complement strand
AACTGAGTGCGGGAACATTGACTGTGGGCGGAAACTTTACACAGCTGAGTTATAAGGATTATGATAACTTTTCTGCAAGCGGAAGTCACACTGTTGAATTTAACGGCAAAATAAAACAAAATATTTTATTCGTTTCGCCTAGTGATTCTAGATTTTTTAATCTTAAGGTGAATAACACTAATGGTGTGTCTTTGAATTCTTCGGTTTTTGCCTATGGGAACGTGAATGATGTAAATAATTCTGTCTGTGAAAGCGGATATTTGTATATTACTAAGCTCTCTCAGCTTGAAAACGGTTCATTCGGTGGAAATATATGTATCAATAATGGCAATAATAACAGCGACATATATTTGACACAGGATTTAACCATAGGAAACCTAACCTGCTCCAATCTGCACTTAAAAGGATACAAGCTGAATGTTAAGAGCCTTTCAATAAATTCCAAGCTTTTTGTTGAGGGTGGAGCAATTGAATGCAAGAATAACCTGACTTTAGGAGATTACGGATGCTTAATAATGACAAATGCAAAGGATTACGTCCTTGTAGGAAAGAATTTTATTTTCAATACATATTATAGCACGAGTGGTGATCTTACAGCAGGGACGCTTGAAATTAAAGGCGATTTCATACAGAATAAAAATACTGTTTTTGTCTGCTCAGAAACACACACTACAATTTTAAGTGGAAAAATTGCTTCAAATGGCAGAATATACGTTCAGACTGTGACGATGTACAGTAACGGTTCTAAGTTTAATAAGTTGATCATTACAAAGCCAGGCTCTTTCTATGTAGCAAAAAATCAAAACAATACTACAGTTTCTCTTAAAGATCTCTGCAACGAGCTAATAGAAGATTATGATGATATTGAGCCGCCCACAAAGGTTACAGGTCTGACTGTTTCGGAAATATCTGCAACCTCTATCCACATAGTATGGGAGCAGTCCTCTGATAATGTGAGGGTAACAGGTTATGAGGTTTACCGAAACGGTGAAAAGATTGTAACTACAGGAAGAACAGAATTCATTGACGGATTGCTTGAGCCGAACACCGCATATACATATCAGGTATACGCTTTTGATGAGTCTCGAAATTATTCTGTGGCCTCTGATAAGATAAATCCTAAAACTTTGGCGGATACAGACAGTCCGGAAACTCCCCATAACGTAAAAATCAAATCAGTTACTGGTTCATCACTTACGTTGTCGTGGAGCGCCTCAAAGGATAATGTTGGCACTGAGGGCTATATCATATACTGCAATAATGAGGAACTTGCAAGAACTGAGGAATGCGAATTTAAGCATAGTAGTTTGAATGAAAATGAAGAATATTCATATATGATAAAAGCCTATGATAAGGCAGGAAATCTTTCTGATTTCAGCGAAAATATCACAGGTTATGTTGTGATGCCTAAAATTACATCTATAACTCCTGGTGATTTAAGCAGTCTCGGCGGAAAAAGTCAGACTATTGTCGCTTTTTTCGATAAGATCAGTTCAGATGGAGGCAATAAGGTCAGATTTGAGTTCAGTAAAAGCGGAAAAGATGAATATATGCCTATCTCAAAAGAGCTCATCGGGGCTCAGAATTATTCGGCTAATAAGCTTTGTGCAAAATGCTCGTGGAATACAGAAGGTTTGGATGGAAACTATGATATTCGTGTAACGCTTTTTGATGATGACGATAATTCAGATTGCGTAGAGGTCATGTATACTGTAACTTCTTCAGGACCTAAACCTCCCCAGAATCTTAAAGCCGAAACTGATAATGGTGTAATTATGCTCACTTGGAAAAAGTCTGTAAGTGCGGATTGCCAAAAATACATTATATACAGACAGGATTCCGAAGACGAAGAGTTTGAACCAATCGTTGAGATTGGAAATAGTGCAACTGTCAGATATACAGATAAAAACGTAGTTGCAGGAAATAGCTATTCATATAAGATAAGTGGTGTAAATTCTTTTGATATTGAGGGAAATACAAGTAATGTTGCTTCTGTCACAGCGACAGAGGATAAGGTATTGCCCGAGGTAAAGAGTATAATTGCCGAAAAGAACAGACTTAACAAAACTGCAAAAATCACTGTAGCCGCAGATGACAATCTTTCTGTTGACACAGTAAGTCTTGAATATATGACTTTGTTGGACGAAGAGTGGTCTTTGATAGGAAAAAGTTCATGCAAAGATGGCTCTGCTGTGTTTGAATGGAATACAATAGATCTTATCGATGGGTCATATAAGCTTAGAGCCATTGCGGTGGATTCTAATGGAAATGAATCTAAGTCATTTGAAAAGATCTTTACTATAGATAATACAGGTATTTCAAAAATAATACTTGACAAGGATAACTGCACTACGGCATCAACTCATATTACTCTCAGGTGGAATGATATAACGGATACCGATTTCGGATATTTTGCTGTTGAGCAGAAAAATGAGGATGGCACTTTCACTGAGGTCGGAACAACAAAGGACGCAACGGGACTTCACGTTCAGAAGCTTATGCCCGATAAAGAGTACACTTTCAGGGTAGTGGGATATGACGATATAGGCAACAGAGGAGAAGAATCCGATGAGATCACTCTGTCAACAAAATCGGATACGATCAGTCCTGCCATTACCGCTTTTTATCCCGAATCAAAGGCATTTAATTCAAAGATCGATATAAGCATTTTCGCTGCGGATAATGCGGCTGTATCATCTGTAAAGCTTAGGTATTCCTATGACAGCGGTGATGATAAAGTTTGGTATGATATTGCAGAGATTACTGCGGACTCTGAGAAAGCTGAAAATACATTTAAGCATTCCTTTGACGTATCGTCTATGAATGAGAGTAAAATATACATTCAGGCTATAGTTGTAGACTCCTCAGGCAATGAAAGTAACGCTGTTGTAAATGAGTACATTATTGACAGAACCGCTTCAGATGCTGTCTCGGATCTTAACGCTCAGACGAGCGAGGGAAATATTCATCTTATATGGACTGTGACAAGTGAAGACACGGAAAAATTCGTAATATACAGAAGTGAGGAAGACCTGGGTTCATATTCAAAGCTCGCGGAATGTACCACTAAGGATTATTATGATACCTCTGCAAAGCTCGGAACAGTATACTCATATAAGATTGTAGCTGTTGATATAGCGGGGAACAAGAGCGAGTATTCAAATGAAACAATAGCACAAATTACAGACGATAATATTAAGCCTAAGTTTTTAGGATTCAGTATAAAATCAGGTTCTTCTGTTTCTGCTAACCCAAAGCTTAAAGCTGTAACATGGGATAACTATGCCCTTGCGTCAGTGACAATTGAATATAAGGCGAAAGATTCTTCAGATAGCGTTTGGTATGAAATAGGTACATACGCCCTCAGCTCTAATTACGAGATGACAGAATTTAATTGGGATACAGATGGATTAGCGGACGGAAAGTACGAGTTCAGAGCATATTGTGCTGATTTGATGGGAAATATCAGTGAAACCTATACCTCTGAATTTCTTCTTGATGCTACTGCTCCCGATGCTCCAGTTCTAGAACTTTTGCAGGACAATTTCCGAATCAGGCTTGAATGGAGTGCTTCAAAAGCTGATGATCTTGATCATTATAGACTATACCGAAAGTCATCAAAAAATGAGGAGTATAAGCTAATTACGGAAACGACTGATCTTTCATATATTGACGAAAATGTTGAACCATATAAGAACCATACATATAAGGTAGAAGCATATGACAAGACAGGAAATGTCAGTGCAAGCAACGAGATAAGTGGTTACGCATATGATGTTGATACAATTACTCCTCAAATCGATATGCCTAAAGAAATTTACGGAATTGCAGGAGAAGAAATTGCTTTTGACGGTAGTGCCTGTACAGATAACGTGAGAATAAAAAGATTTGTTTGGGATATGGGCGATGGAAATACCATATTCGGAGTAAGAAATTCATATATTTATGATGAAGCAGGGGAGTACACTGTAACGGTTACGGTTGAGGATGCTACAAAGAATTCGTCAACATCACAGATAAAGGTTATTGTATATGAGCCCTCTGAATATGGTTTTGTTAACGTCGAAGTAACCGATAGTGGAAATAATCCGTTGAGCTACTCGTATATTTATGTTTACTCAGGCGACAGCGAGGGTATCCATACAATGCGTACAGGCTATGACGGAACATTAAAACTGTGCGCTAAGATCGGAGATAATAAGATTGCTGCATATAAGGACGGATATCTGCCCGAGGAAAAGGAAATTGCGATCAACAACGAGGGCGATAACGGAACGGTCAGACTTGCTCTTCAGAGTGGTGAGCTTGTCACAGGAGATTTAGAAGTACACAGGATGTCTCTTGAAGAAATGGCAGAGGCGGGAATTGATTTTTATGATCCGTCGAATTATCATACCGTTAAATTTACGGTGAAGCTTACATTTGCTCAGGAGCCTATACCGACAATTATTGAATACATCTATACAGGTAATGGGGGCCATATCTCTGGCAATGGAACAGGAGAAAACGGCGGCACATGGTGTGGCGGAGGCACTTATGGCACAGGCTCTGGAGGAAACATATCATTTTCACCTGTTGTAAGTGAGGACATTCCTGAAGAAGAACGGCCTATTCTTGCATATGTTTACGTAAGACAGAGTATTTCTTTTATGAAAGATATGTATGCTGTAAATCTCGGTGTACTGAATAATGCTGACAAACAGTTTGTGATAGAAGATTCATCGGCTACGCTTAATCTGCCTTATGGACTCTCTCTAGCAACGAATAAACAGTCGCTTACGCAAAGTATGGATTCTATTGCAGGACAGCAGCAGAAAACGGTAGGTTGGTCTGTAAGGGGTGACAGAAAGGGCGAATATGATCTTTCGGCTGATTTTAAGGGCACCCTTATGCCTTTCGGAGCTCCTGTTTCGGCAAGCTTTAAAACGTCTACTCCTTTTACTGTCGGAGCAGGCGACGGAATAGTTATCCATGTCATGCCGGAATCCTGCGCATATATCGGTGAAAAGTACTATGTACAGCTTGCCGTTGCAAACGAGGGCTCGGATACTTTCTACAATCTTACAACAGACTTCGGCCCGTATATCAACCCCGGATATAAGCAATATATTACGATAACTCACCCAGACGGTTCGGTTGAAGTACAGGAAGATGAATCGGCAAGCTATGAAATTCAAAGTGCAGATGAGTGTGAATATATTCCCGTTATTTCAGGCGGTCAACACGTCAGAGTAAAAGTTTTTAAACCTGGCGACGTGATTTACGGAACATATTGTCAGACATTCAGTGCGACAGGCGATCCTGATCAGGTTTACTATAAGCTCATTAATTCTGTTGTTGAACAGCTCACAGGTGATACTAATGTTAAGGTTGTCGTTGAACCTATTGCCAGTCATATCACCAAATTTAATGTAAAGCAGAAAATTGTAGACAACTCATGGGCAGATCCTGTTGATATGACAACAGGAGCGTATACGGATCAGGTTCCTGCAATGTCGGTTACGGGAGAATCTCCGCTAACTCTTAATCTCAACTATAATTCACTGAACGCTTCCGAAAAGGGACAGCTCGGTTATGGCTGGTCGCATGACTTTGAGGCGTATCTTGACGTAAAGAGCACAGTAATAAACGTACATTGGAATCCTACAGCATATTCAAGCTTTGTTGATGAGCGTTCCGCTACCAGAAACGTAAACGGAGAAATTATCGACGGAAGATTAGTTCTTCACAAGCCTAACGATACGGGCGTTAAGAATTATGTCTGCATAAGCAGCGGTATGTCCGAATATTTTATGAGCAGAGATGAGAATAATATCTACACTCTTGAAATTCCCGACGGTCAGAAATATGTGTTTGACAGCGACGGAAAGCTCATTCAGATCATTCAGCCTAATGAAAAGACGGTAACTCTGGAGCATATCGGCAATACTACGGTTATTACCGAGGACGTTTCGGGAGCGAAGCTTGTTCTGAATTATAACGATTCGGGACTTCTTACATCGGTAGGCGACGGAAACGGAAGAATTACGTCTATTACCTATGAAAACGACCTTATCAAGTCGGTTACAAATCCGTTGGGAGAAACTGTCGTTTATACATATGATGCGAATAACAGACTTGTTACATCTGCTCTTGATGGAAATTCACCGTATGTGACTAATACTTATGACGAAGAAGGAAGAGTTCTTACTCAGGACGACGCCGATCCCGATACTCCTTTGTCATACTTCAGTTATTCCGAAAGTGAGAATAACGAATTTATAGTTGACGGTATTGACAGAAATGGAAATACTGTAAAATATGTTTCCGACGGTATGGGTCATCTTCTTTCCGTAACAGATCAGAATAACAATACGGTAAAGTATTCTTACGACCTGAAGGGAAATCTTCTTGACGAGACTACAGCCGACGGAAAAACTACCGTTTACACCTATGATGATGACAATAATCTTATAAAGGTTAAGGATCCAAGCGGCTATGTTACTGTTATGACATATGACGGCAACGGCAATATTCTTACGGTAACAGGTCCGAACGGGGAGACAAATTCTTATACATATAATGTAAAGAATCTGCTTGAAACGCAGACAGAATATACAAGCGCAAGAAAGAGCTATACCTACAATAAGAACGGACAGATACTTACCGAGGCTATCGAAGGACTTGGCGTCAGGACTTACAGTTATACCAACGGCAAAATAACGTCCGTGAGCGATTATGAAAATAATCTTTCGGAAAATACCTATGACGAGTACGGTAATCTGCGTTCACAAACAGACAGAGAGGGTCATCAGACTGTATATAACTACGATCTGCTCAATAGAGTTATAAGCATTACCAATGAGGACGGTACTGAAAGCTACACCTATGATTCAATGGGTAATAAGACTTCTGTTACTGATTCAAGAGGTAATACAACGTGCTATACCTATAATTCCAACAATTGGCTTATCAGCACTACAAACGCTAAGGGTACAGTTACATACGATTATGATAACGAGGGCAGGTTAATCCGTCAAACTAATACCGATGGAACAGTAGTAGTTAACACTTGTGACGCAGTCGGAAATGTTATATCCAAGACGAACGAAAACGGCGAGGTAACTAAGTTTGCTTATGACGCAGCCAACAGAATGATTTCCAAAACTGTTGTTGACGGTGAAAATGAGTATACCGAAAGCTATGAGTACTATCCCAACGGAAAGATTAAGAAAACGACCTTTGCGGACGGCACAAGCGAGAGCTATACATACGATAAGCAGTGGAGACTTGTAAAGACGACCGATGAGCAGGGCAATTATTCTACCTCAGAATATGACGCCGCAAATAATCTCCTCAGCACAACTGACGCGGAGGGTAATACTGTTTCGTATACTTATGACAAGTACGGAAGAATGCTTAATTCCACAGACGCTAACGGAAACGTCACTACTTACGATGAATATGATTTCAACGGACTTTGCACTCAGAAAACTCTCCCTAATGGTCAGGTTGTAAAAATTGGCTATAATAAGGAGGGTATGGTCACTAAGACGACTTTTGTTGCAGAGGACGAAAACGGCGAGGATATTTCTGTTTTCTACGAGTATGACGCAATGGGCAGAGTGACCAAGTACACCAACCAGGAAGGTTACTCTACATTCACAGAGTATGACGAGAACGGTAATATAGTTAAACTTACCGACGCAGAGGGTAACGTTGTAACCAATCAATATGACGAGATCAACAGCCTTATTTTGTCAACCGACGCTATTGGTGTTGATACTCAATACACATATGACAGCGTAGGAAACCTTGTAAAGACTATTGAAAATCTCAATACGACAAGGGAAGAAAAAACAGAAAATGTATACGACAATCTCGGAAGAATAATTAATTCTACCGATGCAGAGAGCGGTACTGCAAAGTACGAATATGACCGACTTGGAAATGTTTCCGCACAGATAGACCCCAACGGTGGAAGGACAGAGTACACATATGACAATATGGGCAGACTCACCGAAACGATCAATCCTATCGGCGGAACGAAAACTTATACTTATGACGACGTGGGACAGCTTGCTTCACAGAAGAATGCAAGAGGTCAGGAGACCACATATGAGTATTACAAAAACGGCTGGATAAAGAGCTTTACTGACGAGCTTGGTACAGTGTCCTATACCTATGACGGTAACGGAAACGTGCTTACAGTTACCGATGAGAATGGCACTATAACACGTGAGTATGACAATATGAACCGTATGACAAAGTATACCGATTTCAGAGGAAACACGATAGAGTACTCCTATGATCAGTTGGGTAATCTTGTGGCGCTAACTTATCCGGGAGGCAGGGTAGTTCGCTACACCTATTACAAGACGGGTAATGTCAAGACCGTTACAGACTGGGACGGCAAGGTTACTTCCTTTGAGTATGACGGCAATGGCAGGCTGACAAAGACCTCCAGAGCCGACGGAAGCGTGGAGGAACGCACCTATGACGCTAACGGCAGACTTGTGACCATTGTCGATAAAAACGGCGAAAATGTCATAAATCAAAAGGTTTACTCCTATGATGAATCGGGCAATGTAACGGAGATCTCATCTTCCGACGGCACGACAATGGACGGACTGACAAGCTCAGAAATGAAGTACAACGAGAACAATCAGCTTATCGAGTACAACGGCGAAGAAGTAAAATACGATGCGGACGGAAACATGATCTACGGTCCGCTTAACGGCAAAATGGCTGAGTTTGAGTACGACTGCCGCAACAGACTCGTTTCGGCGGGTGGAATTTCCTACGAATACGACGCTGAAAACAACCGTATTTCTCAGACGGAAAATGGAGCAAAGACCGAGTATGTTGTTGACAGCAACAGCAGTTCGCTTACACGTATTCTTACGTCGGAAAAGGAGGGCGATACAACTTATTATATTTACGGAATTGGTCTGATCGCACAGGAAAACGGCAATGAATATTTGATTTACCACTTCAACAATATCGGAAGCACCGAGGTAGTGACAAATATCGACGGAGAAATCGTTGAAACTTTTGATTACGGACCTTATGGTGAGTTGCTTTCTGAGAACAAATGTGGTATAATGTTCCTGTATAACGGCGAACTCGGCGTAGCTACGGACAGCAACGGTCTCTACTACATGAGGGCGAGGTATTACAACCCCGAGATCAAGCGTTTTATCAATCAGGACGTTATGACGGGTTCAATCGTCAATACCCCGACTTTGAACAGGTACGCATATGTCAACGGCAATCCGATAAGCCTGAACGACCCGTTCGGACTAAGTCCGTTCCTTAACTGGCTTGACGGAATTACGGGGCATGATATTCTTGATCTGCTTGGAATGCTTCCGGGTATTGGATTTGTATTTGACGGAATCAACGCTGCTTGGTATGCCCAAGAGGGAGATTATTACAACGCAGCTTGCAGCCTTGTGTCAGCATTGCCAGGAGCGGGCGACGCATTAGGCGTGTTTGCGAAAACAGGAAAGTCATGTAAACTTGTAACTGCATTCCATAAAACTGGATCAGCAGGAAATCTTATGATCGGCTCATATGAATTGGGAAAAACGGCTGATAAATACATAAGTGGAGATGCAAGTTTCACCTGGGGAGAGATAAAGGGCGACTTATTTAAAGTTGCAATGACAGGAACGTCAATGTGGGGTTCTGCAAAGGACTTTGGCACCTCGTATTGCTTTGTTGCTGGTACACTTGTGACTACTGAGGACGGACAAGAACCGATTGAAGAAATTGAAGTCGGCGATAAGGTTCTTTCGGAGAACGAGTTGACGGGTGAAGTAGCTGTTAAAACAGTAACCGAAACCTATGTCAATGAAACTGATGAACTTATCCATATTGGTGTAAATGGTGAAACTATATCTGCTACGCCGTCGCACCCGTTCTATGTTGATAAGCTTGGTTGGACTTTAGCACGTTCACTTCGTGCAGGCGATGTGCTTGTTCTCAGCAATGGTGAACTTGTAACAGTTGAATGGGTTCAGCATGAAATACTTGAATCACCTATCAGGGTTTATAACTTTGAGGTTGAGAATTTCCATACTTACTTTGTGGGCGAAAACGGTATTTTTGTTCATAATGGGTGTGGGGATAATTCTTGGAATGATTATCAGAAAGAGCATGCAGGTGAAGGTAAGAATAGGTCAGAACTCGCAGTTGAATATAATGCAACTAAACCTGCTAAATCTACTAATAATACAGGTAAAGTTCATGCAAACTCCCTTGATTATGATGGTATAAACTATGGTTACGTTTTAAAAGATAAGACAACAGGAGAAGTATTAAAATATGGAGAATCTATAAATCCAAGAGGACGATATACGGAGGCTTATTTAAATGAAAATAATGCCGTAATGACAATTCTAACAGAAGGTACTAAGAGAGATGTTCACCAATGGCAAATTGATTTCAATAATATTTATAAGCAATTTACAGGTGAGTTTCCGCGTCTTACTGTTTATGGCAACTGATATGTAATAATGTATGACAGTAGTATGCTCATAATATACTACTGTCATACGAATATTTTATATGGAGTGAAAAAATGAATATTAATAGAATTTCTCTTTGTCAAAGCGAAAATTGGATTTTTAATAATCTTCCAAGAGCTTTGGATAGTGATTATTATCCTATTTATGATTTCAAATATCCCTTTTCATTTGAACTTGCTTTAGACTGCGAAAGAATTGTATATAAATTGAAGGAATACGATATAAATTCCGAAATATGCTGGCATTTGGTTGTTACATTTATCAATGATGGCGAAAATAAATGCAGTGAACTAATTGATTTTATAGCTTTTGGTCAGTCGAAAATGAGATTTGTTAATATAGCTGAAAAAGCTGAAGAATTTAATTCGATGACTACAAAAGATAAAAGAAGATGTTTATTGGATTCAATATGTAGTGCAGTTATGCTTGTGACTAATGAAACAGATCATGCCAGAGTCATACAAATAATTAATGAAGTTTTTGAATCTGCTGATAATATAGAATGTGTATACGTGAAAAAATGCACAAAAAAGTATGATGCGGTAGTAAAATTTAAATCTTCATTAAAAGGATATAATATTGTTTTGAGTGTTAAAAACAATATTACCGGCAAGGAAAAACAAACAATATTATTTGAAAATGGCTCATATGCAGATCTAGTATATGGGATTCATAAGATTATATTCAAAGGAAAACAGTGCGTGATAATGTCCAAAGATGATGGTCGTAATTTTGATAAACCAATTGTAGTTGATTTATTTTAACAAATGTATTTAAGCACTTGTACTAAATATAATAAAATATAGTAGTATAAATAAAATCGAATACTTGGTTTGGCACTTCGTACTGCTTTGTTGCGGGAACGCTTGTAACTACTGAGGACGGATCTAAGCCTATTGAAGAAATCGAAGTCGGCGATAAGGTTCTTTCGGAGGACGAAACAACTGGTGAAGTAGCTGTTAAAACGGTTACTGAAACCTATGTCAATGAGACAGACGAGCTTATTCATATTGGTGTAAATGGCGAAACTATTTCTGCTACGCCGACACACCCATTCTATGTTGATAAACTTGGTTGGACTTTAGTTTTAGTAGGCAGCCTTAAAGCTGGTTATGCAGTGAAGTTTTCGTCAAGAGAGGAAAAACATGTAAAATTGCAACTGCGTATTTTTAAGTTGCATAGCAGGATAACAAACAATAATTAAATGAAAGGATGTTTATACATGACTATGACGTATGAAGAAGTTTTGGAAAAAATAAAATCTAGTGGAAAGGTGACCATAACTGAAACAAAAGCTGCTCAAAATGCTAGGGTAATCAAACTAAGCAATGGTGGAATAATTAATTGCTATAATACAGGGAAGATTACTTTTCAGGGTAAGTCACAAGATGAAACGCGGGCAATAATTGAGGACGTGCAGACTAAAATTGGCAATAGAAAGATCTTTGTAGTGTATGGTCATGACGATATTGCACGTACACAACTCGAAGCATTGCTTCGGCGTTGGGATTTGGAACCTATTATTCTTGATCAGCAGGCTTCTGGTGGTCAGACAATTATTGAAAAGCTTGAAGAATATAGTGAAGAAATTGGTTATGCTATAGTGCTTGCAACTCCTGATGACGAAGGCAAAGCAAAAAGTGAGGAATCTTATAAATCTCGTGTACGTCAGAATGTAGTGCTTGAACTGGGAATGTTTCTTGCTAAACTTGGCAGGGAAAAGGTTGCTATACTTTTAAAGGAATCATTGAACTTTGAAAGGCCTTCCGATATCCAAGGCCTGATATATATTCCATTTGAAAAAAAGGTTGACGAGGTTGCTATAAATCTTATTAGGGAACTTTCAAAGCAGGGATATAGTATTGATGCAGCGAGAATATAAAACATATTTTGTTAATAAGAAAGGTCATTTGATATATGAATGAAAAATCAAAGAAATACATAATAGTAGGCCTAATATTACTGCTTGTTGTAGGATTTATTGCCTATAAGAATGTAACAAAGATACAGAACTATAAGGAAAACGGTAAAGAGGTTGAATGCACAGTCAGTTCTGTGATTCAAGGGAGAAAGGGAAAACAGACTGTAGAGGCGGTTTATACTGATGAAACTGGTAATCAGATAACTGCAAAGGTAATCAGAAATCAGTCAACCTATGTCGGTGAAGAATTTACAGGTCTGGTTGTTCCCGAAAAGCCTGAGGAAATTTATTGTATGCCGTCCGAAGATACACAGAAAATAGTATACTGCGTTTTTGGAGCATTTGGGTTGACGGGGTTAATTCTGATTATCTGCGGCATAGTAAGTGCTGTTAAACATCGCAAAGTGTACTATTAATGATAAAGTTTATGCTTTTTCACGGGGCAGCGGAGCAATCCGCTGTTCTTTTTATACCCGAAAACTATGTGGTTCATACCATAAGTAAAATAAATGTTGAAAAAAGTTGTATAATATATAGTAGAGGCGTTATTGCCTTTAGAAATTATTTGGAGTGTGGTCACTATGTCATCAGTAAAGAAAAACGAACAAATCAATGTTCCATCAATAACGGTGGATAAAAATGTAATAAGGTATGGAGAATCATTCATATGTACAGATAACATATCAATGATTTCAATTTGTCCTATTCCGGCAAATAAATCATGGTTGATAGCTATTATTTTGGGAGTAGTAGGAATATACTTGATGCAGGAAGGTTCAATTGGAATACTGCTTTTAGTTGTTGCTATAATCTGGTTGATTGCGGTATTGGTTTATAATTCAAATCGTGGAGATAATCTTGCAATATCGTTAAATTCCGGAAGCACATTGTATTTTAATTGTAAGGATAGAGCATTTCTTAATAAAGTAGTAAATGCTATGCTCGGAAGTATAAAAGGAAAAAATCAAACTACATATTCTATAAGTTTTGACAAATGTCAAATAAGCGGTGGGGTTTTGCATAATAGTAATTTGATAGAAAGATAAAGGTGTAATTAATATGGAATTAAATTTTAAAGGTTGTCAAATAGATGGCGGCATATTAAATGGTTCAAATGTAGGCGACAATAACGTGATAATCAATGGAGAAAATAATTCTATATCAAAATATTCTTTAGATGATTTTGTTGATTGTATGGATGAAATCATTATGAATTCAAATGTTAGAAGCGAACGTAATTGTGCCATAAAAGCAAAAAGATTAGCAGAAAAAAGTGACTCTGTTGGTTTAAAAAGATACGTTATGGAAAATATGGGTACTTTTTTTACAGGAACATTTGCTACAACAGCTGGCGGCTTTTTACAAGAATTTATTAAGTCATTAATATAATAGTTTGATAATATAATTGAAACAATCCTGGAGTATAACAAAAGCTTTTAAAGCCGAAAGTTATACTCCTTTTTCTTTTCAGACCTTTTTGTTTTAAAAGCAGAAAGGTCTGTTTTTATGCCCATTTTTAAGATATGGCAATGCTTAATTGCCAAATACCCATAGCCTTCGTTTTGATTCAAAAACAAAAATCAAAACGGAGGAATAAAAATGAGTAAAAACACATTGTGTGTTTATGACACAATAACCAAGAAATACGTTGAAATCGAAGTTAACGATGAGGTATACATGAATTACAGGCAAACCGGTTGGGCAATAAAAAATAACGATAGGTCATTTTTCGACCACGAGATACAGTTTTCAATGCTCAAAGGCAGTATTGACGGAGCTTTTGAGAATTTTCATGAGTTTGTTGAAGAAAGCCCGGTTGAAAAATACGCTGCTGTGGCAAGTGTGAAAAAGGCTCTGAATACGCTTCCGACAAAAGACAGAGAGCTTATCGAAATGATTTTCTACAAGGGTATGACCGAACGTGAGTGTGCAGATGAATTAAAAACAACTCAGCAAAATATACACAAAAAGAAAGAGCGGATTTTGTGTATACTTAACAAACTTTTAAAATCTTAAGGAAAAATGGTTGTTAAAACCCCGTTTTCTTACCCTATACAAGTGTAAGAGGAATAAAATATCTTCTTAAGCATCTTGAAAAATGAATATCAACTCTGCAGGTACGTTAATCACACGGCCGGTATGAAATCTCGGCAGCCGCATGAACCATACGCCATGACCTCAGATGAGAGAGCGATAAATATGACGTTCAGACCTTTGGACAGCATCCAAAGTAGGCGATGAAACGTGTGAGGATAATGATACTTCCCAATGAGGGCCAATAGAGCGGGTGAGACGCCCATGAGATCAATACGCTGTCGATCGCCTGCAGAGTTCCGCCGTGGCGGTTGTTGAGAACAAATATCACGGAAAACGTCCGAAACAAACTTGAATCGGACGAAGGCAAAACGAATTTACGTTATTTCGCACCGCATATCTCACGGTGCGGATATAACTCAAGTGCAGAAGCTTTTTCTGCATTTGAGTTGTATATAAAAAGATTGGAGGAAGAGAATTTGTTTGATCAAAAATATATTGCCGATTGGGAAAGGATCCGCAGAAGGTTTCTTAATGACCCTGGAAAAAATATTTATGTCAAAGGAGAAGAGTGCCGAAAGTGCGTATGGTCAAATACGGAATCGGGTAAAATATTATGCACCAAAAGTTGTAGAAAGAAAGGCGGAAAAATATGATGACAAAGTACGGTATGGCGGAAATTCTCGAAAGTCAGGCGAAGATTTTCATAGAAAAACAATTCAGAGATTTCGATGAATCAGCGAAAGAAAGGTATTTGGCAGTTGTTTTAGACTACATACACAGAAACTATCCGTCTTCAAAGGAAGTGGCGTAAGGAGTGAGAAAGATGTTAGGCTTCGTGATTGGCTTATTCGTCGGTGGCACAGTCGGCGTAACAATAATGAGCTTATGCATAGCCGCAGGATAAGCCGACAAGCGTGAAAACTGCACAGATTCGGACAGATAATTTTATTGGGTTTGGTGATTCAAATTCAGAAAGAATTGTGGTATCCTTGTTGGTAAAACGGAGGTGAGAATATGCCGACTGTAACGGTGATACAGCCTACAATAGCAGAAGAACAAAATACAAAGATCCGATGTGCCGCATATTGCAGAGTATCAAGTGATTCCGAAGATCAGCTAAACTCGTTTATGGCGCAGACAAGATACTATGAAAAGGCTTTTGAAAATTCAGAGACCGAACAGCTTGTAGACATCTATGCAGACGAGGGCATCACAGGCACCCGAGAGGACAAGCGTGATGAGTTTCAGCGAATGATAAAGGATTGCCGAAGGGGAAAGATAGACAGGATATATACCAAATCAATCAGCCGTTTTGCAAGAAATACAAAGGACTGCCTGAAGAACATAAGAGAGCTTAAAAGCCTTGGAATAACCGTGTTCTTTGAGAAAGAAAACATTGATACCGCAAAGCTTAGCGATGAAATGATGATAACCATTATGGGCGGTCTGGCGCAGGAGGAGTCCACTTCTATTTCGCAGAATATGCGGTGGTCTGTTCAAAAGCGTATGCAGAACGGGACGTATAAGAATGCTACTCCGCCGTTTGGATTTAAAAAGGTAAACGGTGATTTGGAAATTGAAGAAAATCAAGCGCTGATAGTCAGACAAATCTTTGAATGGTACATAAGCGCCTATGGACTGAAAACAATAGCGGATAAGCTAAACGGCATGAATTTGCCCGGCAGTAAGCAAGCCGTTTTATGGAAAGCAGATAATATACGATATATTCTTAAAAACGACAGATATATAGGAAACGCTATGTTTCAGAAAAGCTATGTTACCGAAACTCTTCCGCATATTAAAAAAAGGAATTACGGCGAAAAGCAGAAATATTGTGTAACTGGAGTAAATCAGCAAATAGTTGATAAAGAAACCTTTTATGCGGCACAAAAGCTGCTGAAATCTCGTCACAGAGATTTTGAAACCAACGTCTATCCATTAAGCAAAAAAGTGTTTTGCGGAAAATGCGGTGCGACATACAAACGCAGAAACCGCAGAAGCGGAGCATTTTGGCTGTGCCGGACACACGATATTAATGCAGCGGATTGTGAAAACGGCATTATTGTTGAAAGCGATATTTATTCAGCCTTCATTAGACTCCATAATAAACTGCTGAACAATTACAAGCAAATTCTTCTGCCTTTAAAAATAGCTTTACAGGATCTAAAACTCAGAAAATTCAGCGGTAAAACTCAGGTTATGGATATACACAAAGAAGTAGCTAAGCTAAGGGAACAAACTCACGTTCTTGCAAGGTTAAAAACTAAGGGGTTTCTTGACGAGGCTAAGTATATTGAGCAGACAAATGTACTTAACGTAAAAATAAGCAAACTTCAATCTGAACTAAAAAAGCTCACACGTTCCGACGATGAAGATGAGGCTCTGGATCAGATAGAAATGCTGACAGACTTCTTTGAAAAGCGTGAAAAGCCTATGACCGAGTTTGAAGAACTGGAGTTTGAAAGCATTGTGGATAAGATAGTTGTTAAAAATCAGCACGAGCTTGAATTTCATTTGATAGGCGGATTGAAGTTTAAAGAAAAGGTATAGACGTTAATGCCCGTATGCCAAATTGCAAGGCAGTTTTTTGTTGCTGTTGGTAATAGCTTTTGGGAAGAAAATGTGGTATTGTTGTAGGTCGAAAGGAGGCGAGATCATGGCTAAAAACAGAACGATACCGTTCGGATACTGCATGAAAAACGGTGAGATAACAACCGAGCCCAAAGAAGTATACGCCGTTGTTGCAATATTTGACGAGTATCTGAAAGGCAGAAGTTTGTCTGAGATTGCAAAGCTTATGCAGTCAGAGAAAATTCGCTACAATGCTGTTTCGGATAAGTGGAACAAAAATATGGTCAAGCGGATCATTGAAAATGATAAGTATTTAGGCAATGATACATACCCGCAGTTGATCACCGATGATATTTTCAAGAGAGCAAACGAAAAGCGAGTAAAGAAAGCAACCACACTTAATTTGATTTCAGAAGATTTGCAAGCAATCCGAAATGTTACATACTGTTTGGAATGCGGTCACAAGCTTTCAAGAATCGGAGGCAATTCAAAATATGAAAAGTGGGATTGCAGAAATCCCGATTGTTACAAGCTTGAATTTCGGCTTACAGATCAAATGATAATAGGAGCAGTTCTTAATGTTCTGAATTCGGCTATTGCGAATCCGAGTCTGTTGGAATCGGGCGGCGAGATAAGCACATATTCACCTACTGCGGATATAGTCTGTAAGCAAAATGAGATCAATCAGATGACAGATTCTCCGCAAGTGGATTTTGACAGAGTAAAAGCAGAGATCTTCAAGCTTGCTGAAATGAAGTATGACTGCTGCACTTACAATGAAAGTCCGCAGAAAACAGAAGAACTACGTAATTTACTTGAGAATAACAAACAATTAAATATACTCGATATTGGCTTATTCAAAGCGTGTGTTTCACGAATATGGATAAGCCATTTTTGTACCATAGAGGTTGAATTCATCAACGGAGTACATATAAAAAATATCACAGAAAGGAATGACAAAAATGCCCACAGCTCCGAATGTAACGGTGATACCCGCAAAAGTGCGGATGGCGGAAAACCGTGATAAATACCACCAGCTAAGAGTAGCGGCATACTGCCGTGTCAGTACCGAACAAGAGGAACAGCAGAACAGCTTTGCGGTTCAGGTCGCTTACTATACAGACCTTATCAACAAGAAAAAGGAATGGACCCTTGCAGGCATATTCGCAGATGAGGGTATCAGCGGAACTCAGACAAAGAAAAGAACCGAGTTTAACCGCATGATTCGTATGTGCAGAAACAAAAAAATTGATCTTGTAATTACCAAGTCAATATCAAGATTTGCCCGAAATACCGTCGATTGCCTTGAATATGTCAGACAACTTAAAGACTTGGGTATCGGAGTTATTTTTGAAAAAGAGAACATAAACACCTTAACCATGACATCGGAATTTATGATAGCTCTGTATGGAAGTTTTGCACAGGCAGAATCGGAATCCATAAGTAAAAACGTAAGCTGGGGCAAAGAAAAAGCCTACCGTGAGGGCA
>OLWR01000766.1_pt1 | contig 18715 bp, 17 predicted proteins | sample 1673531 | NCBI WGS metagenome assembly OLWR01 (sample SAMEA103958114, study PRJEB25191) | human gut metagenome | reverse complement strand
ACTCAGGCAGACTTAGATTTTCTTATTTTCGTACAACGGAACAAAATAGACCCGGTTTTTGGCAAGTTGCCAATCAAAAAAATGGAAACCGCCTTTTGACACCCTGATCATATTTATAAAAAAAGTTCTTTTTTTCGTCATATCGTTGCGTTATAATAATATGCATAATGCGTTTTAGCGTACATAACACAGGAGGATTTTTACATGATTGCAGTGCAGATTGCAGATATCGGCAGTTTTATGACTAAATTTTTGCGTTCGGAAATATTTGATCCCTTTGAATTTATGGAGGGAACTTTGCAGACACGCATTACCTATGACTTCGATGGCCACATTCTGAGTGACTCTTATTCCGAAGATGAACTGAGGGAAGAAGGACTGTTCGGACATACTTATCTGCCTTTTTCGATGCAGCGTCCGGTACTGTTTGATCTGATCAAAGGGAAAAAAACTCCTGTCTTTTTTAAATTTACTCTGTTTTTATCTCCTTTGGATTTTTACGAAAGGACACAGCTTCCACCGGACCCTTCGGATGCGATCAGTGGCTTTTTATTAAATCTGAGATTTATGCATGGGGAACTGACTGCTTCTACCGGTGTCTCCTATCGTACTTTTTCCACCGATAAATCCTTAGAATTTGAGTGGGATTCCTATATCCGGCAGTTTTTTAAGGAACATTCCCTTTACTTTTCGGAGGACCTATGATATGGTTAGTTTAGTGTTGCAGAGTGCACACTGATATTATTTATTTGGAGGTACTTTCAATGAACAAAGGTACAGTAAAATGGTTTAACAACCAAAAAGGTTACGGATTCATCTCCGATGAGCAGGGAAATGATGTATTCGTACATTTCTCCGGTCTGAACATGGAGGGATTCAAATCCTTAGAGGAAGGCGCATCTGTAGAGTTTGATATTACAGAAGGTGCTAAAGGTCCTCAGGCAGTCAACGTAACCGTTTTAAATTAGTCTTTTCAACGTACCTTTTTCTATTTTCGATAATAAACAGATAGAATCAGATTTTTTATTTTTTATTATGATAAAAGTTAGGTATTGGGTAATGGCTATGAAGCAAAAAGAAGCTGAACACCGGGTAATCTGAGATCAGATCATCCGGGTGACAGCTTCTTTTTGTTTTATTGTTCTTTATCTTACTACTGTTCATCCTTATGAAGTCTTGAAGTAATAAATAGTATCACTGCTCCAACAAGGACATAGATATCCGACAGGTTAAAAACCAGTTTGTTCAGGCGTTTATCAGAGGTCTTCAGACGTATGTAATCGACCACATAACCTCTCCGGTAGCGGTCAAGAAGATTATTGAGTCCTCCTGCTAATAACAGTCCCGTGCCTGCTTTCATCCCTGCATGATCGCGATGTTTGTTCAGACAGGTCAGATAGCCTGCTGCGCTAAACCATGCTCCGGCATGCAGCTTTTTCATAAGTTCCGCTCTTTTTTCCAGGGCATTGAGTGCTGCCCCTTTATTGTGATATTTTTCAATCTGAACTTTTCCACGAAAGAGTTCTTTTTGCTTCTTTTCATCATATGTTTTTTCTACTTTTTCCTTTGCAGCATAATCACATAAAAATGCCGCTGTACTTCCTAATAAATAGTTCATGTCGTTCTCCTCATATTTGTAAATGCCTTGTATACATTCAGCCGTCCGTAGCCTTCTTCCGGGTTCGGATAGACCCTTCCCGGCGTTTTATCCGTTCCGACCAAAAGATAATTTTTGATCAATGCATTATTCATGTCACTGGAATTCCCACGCACGACTCCCCATTCTAACAACTGTGCCGCTGCCCCTGCCGTAACGGCGGCTGCCGCACTCGTACCGGTACGCCTTGTAAAATTCCCAGTCAGGTCAGGACCAAAGACTTCTACCGCCGGTGCTAAAAAATCCGGTTTGACCTGATTATCAATATTATATCCTCTGCCGGAATCTAAGTAAAGACTATCGTCTGATGCATTAAACCCGCCCACACTGATTGGCGCATAGGCACTTGCCGGTCCGGTAATGGTAGTTTCGGGATTTGACCTTAAGAAAAAGATGTCCCCCTGTACAAATTCCGTGACCGGAAGCCAGATATGGTATCTGCTTGTCACATAATTTTCCGGGTATACCCGCAGTCTCCAGATTCCCTTGCTCGGATTCGTAAACCGCAAAAAAATCAGTTCCCTTTCTCTGGTAAACTCTCCCAGACTATAGCTGATACTGACTGTTGTTCCCTCTAACAAAAAACGGTATTCCTCACTACTTCCCTGCCTTGCCGGGATCAGTGGTTGACTTTCTCCGGTCGGTGACTGCACGGCTACCGATACAACTTCCGGTGAATTTGTTAAAAGCTCGGCGGTAAATCCTCCGATATTGTCTCCTACACTGATCTCCACATCCTCGTATTCCTGCAACGGTGCTAAGTTTCCCAGATAGTGCCGCCTTGCATTTGCCTCATTTCCTGCTGCAACGACCACTGCCCGCATCCGTTTTGCCGCCACATAAGAGAGCAGCATCGACAATGCCGAAGTCCCCCCATGCCCGCCACTGTTTGTTCCAAGTCCCAGACAGAGCACCAGTGGTTTACTCAGTGTATATGCCAGATTGTGCAAATAGGCGATTCCTGCCATAATGTCATTTTCCTGATATGCCACGGCACCCTCTTTGATGTGGTAAAAATCTCTTAAATACTGCTTTGCTTCTTTTAATTTGACTACTGCAATATCAGCAAGGGGTGCCGCTCCGATAAAATCCCGCCGTTGGATTTCCGAACCCGCCGCAACACCTGCTAAAAAAGTGCCATGTCCATTTGTGTCACGGCTTGGCACAATCGAATAGGAATCTTCTGAACGAATTGCATAATTGATATCCTCTGCCGTATACTCACTTCCATATAGAAATCCTTCCGGCTGTGTCCCGGTCCGCACAGTCTGATCCCAGATCCTTAATATCCTGGTAGTTCCGTTTTCCGATTGAAATACCGGATTTTGATAGTCAATCCCGGTATCGATAAATCCCATCAGCACTCCGTTCCCTTTTAATGGAAGGGTCGGAAAATTCTGCATGGTAAGTATTCCGGTTCCTTCAAGCGCAGAGGTATCCATCAGTGCATAGCATTTTGGCACTCCGATATAAGTCAGTCTTGCAATATTAAAATCCCCATTCTCTACAACTTCCCTGGGATAAAAAAGGGCTTCAAAACCATTGTCAAGTGGCTGGGAACACAAGATTTCATCTCCGTTTCGCATGTTCACTTCCCTTGACAATGTATTTATGAAGTCAAAATAATCTTCCGAGTAAACGGCCTCTGTACAATCCATTTTTCACCTGATGCTTCTATTTATTGCATTTTATGCCGAAAATAGAAAGTTATGCCACTAGATCACACTCTTTTCTTCCAATTCCGGGCATCCACGCATCATAATAACAGGTCCGCCTGTTTTCTCGATATATTCTTTTGTGATAATTACTTTTCCAATGTTGTCATCCTTTGGAATCTCATACATGATGTCTAGCATGAATTCTTCAATGATGGCACGAAGCGCTCTCGCTCCGACTTTCTTCTCCTTTGCTTTTTTTGCAATCGCATGGAGTGCCTCATCTTCAAATTCTAACTTGACCTCATCCATCTCTAACAGCTTCTGATACTGTTTTAAAATGGCGTTGCGCGGCTCTTTTAAAATCCGCACTAACATATCTTCTGTCAATGCCTCTAAAGAAAAAAGGATTGGCAGACGGCCAATGAATTCCGGTATCATTCCAAAAGTACGGATATCCTCTACCGTTACCTTCTGTAAAATGTTCTCATCCTCATCGTACTGGTCTTTTAATGCCGCTTTAAATCCCATAGAGGATTCCTGATTCAGCCGCTCTTTGATAATATTGTCCAAGTCCGGAAATGCTCCGCCACAGATAAACAAAATATTTCTGGTGTTGACAGTTACCATCGGCACCATGGCATTTTTACTGCTGGCTCCCACTGGAACCTCTACATCAGCACCCTCTAACAGCTTTAACATTCCCTGCTGGACGCTCTCGCCGCTGACATCTCTCTGATTGGTGTTCCGCTTTTTGGCAATCTTATCGATCTCATCGATAAAGATGATCCCACGCTCTGCCTTTTCTATGTCATTATCGGCTGCCGCTAAAAGTTTGGAAACTACACTCTCGATGTCATCACCGATATAACCGGCTTCTGTCAGGGAAGTTGCATCCGTAATTGCCAACGGCACATCTAACAGCTTTGCTAACGTTCTGACCATATAAGTCTTACCAGAACCGGTCGGACCTACCATCAGCATATTGGATTTTTCAATTTCAATATCATCATTTGCCTCGGATGCCACTCTCTTGTAGTGGTTGTATACGGCAACGGACATAACCTTTTTTGCATAGTCCTGTCCTACAATGTACTCATCCAGACTTGCCTTGATCTTATGAGGTGCCGGGATCGCATGGATATCGAGTGCCGGCTTTTCTTTCTTTTCTTTTGGTTTTTTCTTCTTGATCTGCTGGCTTTTTGGAAGCATACCCTGTAAATCAGAAAGATTGATCATGCTGATATTGGGCATGTTCCCAAATCCCATATTTGCCGGATTGAAATCTCCAAGATTAAACCCGGAACCGCTCATGCTGTCAAAGGTTTTTTGCATACAATCCCGACAAATACAGATATTGTTTGGGATTTTTATCATTTTGCCCGCTTTACTCTCCGGCCGGCGGCAGATATAGCAGATATCTTCGTAGCCATCCTTCTCATCTTTGTTCGTATCTGGGGCATCGTCTGTCTGTTCTTTTTCTATGATTTCCTGTTCTAAATCTTTATCCTGATCTGACATGTTATTCTCCTATCATCTATCTTATCTATAACTGCCCCCATTATAAGACATTCCATTCGCAATCTCAATTGATAATTTGGAGAAAATGCCGAATTTATAAAATTTCTTTCAATATCTTATTGACCATTCCAGGATCTGCTTTTCCCTTCATGGCTTTCATCGTCTGACCGACTAAGAATCCGATGGCTTTTTCCTTTCCGTTATGGTAATCTTCTACAGATTTCGGATTGTCTGCAACGATCTGCTCGATCGTCTCTCGCAATGCACCTTCGTCGTTTACGGTCTTTAAGCCTTTTTCTTCCACATATTTTTCCGGATCAATATTTTCAGCAAAAATCTGCTCAAATACTTCTTTTGCCACATTTCCGTTGATGACACCGCCATCGACAAGCTCAATTAATTTTGCTAAGTTCTCAGCAGAAAAAGCGATGTCCTCCGGCTCTTTTTCATGTTCTTTTAGCAGACGGAATGTTTCGCCCATCAGCCAGTTTGAGACTTTTTTCGGCTTCTTACAGATGGCTGTGGTCTCTTCAAAAATATCTGCCATATGTTTTGAACCGGTAATGATCTGTGCATCATAATCCGGCAGCTCATATTCTTTTTTGTAACGCTCTAATTTTGCGGTACGAAGTTCCGGCTCTTTTGCCTTGATCTCCGCTAACCACTCGTCACTGATGACGATCGGTACTAAATCCGGCTCCGGGAAATAACGGTAATCCTGTGCATCCTCTTTGCTTCTCATCGCATAGGAATACTCTTTGTTGTCATCCCAGCGTCTGGTCTCCTGAATGACCTGTTTGCCTTCTTCTAACAGTTCGATCTGTCTTGCACGCTCGCCTTCGATGGCACGGGCAATTGCTTTGAATGAGTTCAGGTTTTTCATCTCGGTACGCGTTCCAAATTCTGTTGCTCCCACCTCTCTGACTGACAGGTTGACATCGGCACGCATCGAACCTTCATTTAATTTGCAGTCTGAAGCACCCAGATACTGGATGATCAGTCTTAACTTCTCTAAGTATGCAATGACTTCTTCTGCAGAACGCATATCCGGTTCTGATACGATCTCGATCAGTGGTACACCGGAACGGTTATAATCTACGATTGAGCAGTCTTCCCACTCGTCATGTACCAGTTTTCCGGCATCTTCTTCCATGTGGATCTCATGGATACCGATACTTTTCTTTCCGCCCGCTGTCTCAATTTCTACGCTACCATTGCGGCAGATTGGCAGATAGAGCTGGGATATCTGATAGTTCTGTGGATTGTCCGGATAAAAATAGTTCTTTCTGTCAAATTTACAATACTGGGTAATACTGCAATTTGTTGCAAGTCCGACTGCCACGGCATACTCTACGACCTGTTTGTTTAATACCGGCAGAGAACCCGGCATTCCGGTGCAGACCGGGCAGGTATGTGTATTCGGTGCTCCTCCAAATGCTGTGGAACAGGAGCAGAAAATTTTTGTCTTTGTCGCAAGTTCCACATGAACTTCCAATCCGATCACGGTTTCATATTGTTTGCTCATTTTCTCCTCCTCCTATTCTGCTAACGGGCTTTTGTGATATGCTCTGGTCTGTTCAAAACTATATGCTGCACGAATGATATTTTTTTCTTTAAAACAATCTCCGATCAACTGCAATCCGATCGGCAGTCCCTTCGAATCGATCCCGCATGGAAGTGTCATTCCCGGAAGTCCTGCTAAGTTGACGGATATTGTATAAATATCTCCTAAATACATTTTGATCGGGTCTTCTAAGGAAGAACCTAACTTCGGTGCTGTTGTCGGTGCTACCGGTCCTAAGATCACGTCGTATTTTTCAAAGGCTTTATCAAATGCCTGTTTGATCAGTGCTTTTGTTCGAAGTGCCTTTAAATAATATGCATCATAATAGCCGGAACTCAATACGAAAGAGCCTAACATGATACGGCGTTTTGCTTCTGCTCCAAATCCTTCGGAACGTGTCTTTTTGTACATGTTATGAAGTCCTTCATATTCTTTTGTACGGTAGCCGTATTTTACACCGTCAAAACGGGCTAAGTTCGAACTTGCCTCGGCACTGGCTATGACATAATAAGCAGGGATCGCATACTCTACAAGGCTTAGATCAAATTCCTCGACAATGGCTCCTTTTTCCTCTAATGTCTTTGCTGCTGCTAAAACTGCTGCTTTCACTTCTTCGTTCAAGCCCTCGCCAAAATAATCTTTTGGGATTCCGATCTTCATTCCTTTTACATCATCCACTAATGCAGATGTAAAATCTGTATCTTTTCGTTCTATGGATGTGGAATCCTTCTTATCATAGGAAGTAATTGCTTCTAAAATGGTAGCACAGTCGGTCACGTCTTTTGCTACCGGTCCGATCTGATCTAAGGAAGAGCCATAGGCGATCAGTCCGTAACGAGATACTGTTCCATAGGTCGGTTTTAAGCCGGTCACTCCGCAAAATGAACTTGGCTGGCGGATGGAACCACCGGTATCGGAACCTAACGCATAACTGCACTCTTCTGCTGCCACGGCTGCACAGGAACCGCCGGAAGAACCGCCCGGCACATGTTCTAAATTCCATGGGTTTTTCGTAACTCCATAGGCAGATGTCTCTGTCGTGCTTCCCATTGCAAACTCATCCATATTGGTCTTGCCTATGATGACCGCGCCTGCTTTTTGCAGATTTTCTACTGCCTGTGCGGTATAGGTTGGTACAAAGTTATTTAATATCTTGGAACTGCAGGTTGTCAGAACTCCTTTGGTACAAAGGTTGTCTTTCAATGCCACCGGTACGCCCGCAAGCGGTCCTGTCAACTCTCCTGCATCTATTTTTTTCTGGATCTCCCCGGCATCTTTCAATGCCTGTTCTTTGGTCAGGGTCACAAAACTATGCACATCACCCTCTACTTTTTCTATCTGTGCAAAGGCTGCTTCTACGGCTTCTTTTACCGTTACTTCCCCTGCTTTTATCTTTTTTCCCAGCTCTACGGCTGTCAGACTCATCAGACTCATTGTATTCCTCCTTTAACCGATCGTCTTTGGCACCTTAAATCCATCATCTTTAGCACAAGGTGCGTTTGCAAGTGTATCATCATGTCCGTCTCCATTGGTTACAACGTCCTCTCGGAATACGTTATTGACCGGGAATACATGGGACATCGGCTCTACGCCGGAGGTGTCTAATTCGTTTAATTTATCAATATAATCGAGCATTTTTCCCATATCGGCTTTTGCCTGTTCTTTTTCTTCTTCGGAAAGCTCTAATTTTGCAAGAATACCAACGTATTCAATAGTTTCATCTGAAATTATATTTGCCATTTTTCTTCTCCTTGTTTTCCTAAGGTTCTAATCTGCTTAAATCTCTTGGGAACAGTGTGGTCTCTCTGACATTGTCCTCGCCGATCAACTGCATCGTCAGTCTCTCTAATCCTATTCCAAGACCTCCATGCGGCGGCATTCCGTATTTGAATGCACTCAGGTAGTCCTCCATTCCTTCCTCTGTCATTCCTCTTGCTGCAATTTTCTCTGTCAGCATCCGGTAATCATGGATTCTCTGACCGCCGGTTGTAATTTCAAGGCCACGGAACAATAAGTCAAAGCTCAGTGTAAATGTGGTATCCTGTGGATCATCCATTGCATAAAATGGACGTTTTTTGCTTGGATAATGTGTAACAAATACAAAATCCGCATCATATTCTTCTTTAAACAGAGTTCCGATCAGATGCTCTTCTTCTGGCTCTAAATCATATGGGTTTTTGATCCTGCGGTCATATTTTTCTGACACCATTTTCTTTGCCTCGTCAAAACGAACCACCGGTATCTTTTCCACGTTCGGAAGCGTTACACCTAACATTTTCAACTCTTTTGCATAATCTTTTTCTAACAGTTTCATTGCATACTGCAAAAATCCTGTTTCCATTGCCATGATGTCTTCAAATCCGTCGATATATCCCATCTCAAAATCTAAGGAGGTATATTCGTTCAAATGTCTTTTAGTGTTGTGCTTTTCTGCTCTGAATACCGGAGCAGTCTCGAATACACGGTCAAATACACCAACCATCATCTGTTTGTAGAACTGTAGACTCTGCTCTAATACGGCAGGTCTGTGGAAATATTCAAAACGGAACAGGTTTGCTCCACCCTCTGCTCCTTTTGCACCAATCTTTGGTGTATGGATCTCGGTAAAGCCCTCTTCGTATAAAAATTCCCGAAAACCTCTGACTAAGCCCTCCTGGATCTTGAACTTTGCCCGCTCCCTGATATTTCTAAGAGATACGGCACGGTTGTTTAGCTTTGCCTCTAAGGATGTATTCAGTTTCCATTTTGAGATCGCAAGCGGCATTGGAGCACTCGGCTCTGACAAGATACGGATCTCTCTTAAACGGATCTCAATCCCGTTTGGAGCACGATCTTCTTTTGCTACCACTCCCTCTACTTCTACGGTTGCTGCCTCTTTTAAATCTTTCAGCTCAAACTTGGTTACGCCTTCCTCAAATACACACTGGATCAGTCCTTCTCTTTTTCGCAGGATCACAAATGCGACCTCGCCCATATCACGAATGGTATGAACGGCACCGTTGAGCTTTACGCTCTGTCCTTCGTAATCTCCTGCTAAGAGGGTTGTCAGTTCTAAAGTTTCCTGTTCTTTTACTCCTGTTAAAAATTCCATCATGTTTGTACTCTCCTTTTCTTCATGTTTCAGTCGGAAATATTTTCCTCTGAAGGATAGGTGCGGGACGGAAATACATTCTTGTGAAAAAAATATCATTTTTTACTGATTCATTTTTATGAATTTAGAAATAATAAAAATTAGAAATAAAAAAACGCCCCGGAACATTTCACTGTTCCGGGGCGGGATCTCATTCTTCTATATTCCCGCGGTACCACCCGCATTGAAAAATCATGGCAATCACAACTTTTCCACTCTTGATATTTAACGCATATCAGACGTACTGACCTACTCTGTATTTTGCAAGTTCTCATTCCTTTTCCTGCAAAATTCTGTTCAACCAGTCTGCTCCGGAGTGTTCCCTTTGTCTCCTCTTTCAAACAGCGCTCTCAGTCGGTGACGCTGTATTCCTGTCGACGTCTGAAGATAAGAGTCTCTTTCATCGCTTTTTTTGTTGCCTGTATGTTAGCATAGTCTTAGTTATTTTGCAAGTATTTTTTTGGAAACTTTCAAAAACCGGAGTCTTCATTCGTCATTCCTTTTTCTTTTTTTCACAATAAACAGGTCTCTGACGTTCAGACTCTGCATGATGTTTCCTGCATTCGTCACATTTCCCATGACGTTCACACTTTTTTCTTTTGCATGGGCAATTCTCATTTATTATCATTTTAGCTCCATAAATCTACAATTTTAAAAAACTGTATTTTCCGGCACCTAAGCCGGTAACCTTTTCTATGACTTTTGCTTCCTTTTTCAATAATCCGGCACATAGATATTTGGCTCATCTGCCGTCTTATAGTATTTAAACACATTAAGATCGTCAGCAAATTCTTTCCAGCCTTCACTGGTAAAGGTTACAGTTGCTATATCATCTTCTAATGTAATAATTCCACTGAAATCTTTGCCATACTCATCTGTAGAAAACTCCAACCCTTGTTCTGTCAACTTTCCCTCACAGTCATCCAACTGTGCCAATCGATACATTCCAATTTGAACAAGATAGCTTCCATCCCAATTTTTTTGGATCTCAAGATCTGGCTCATCTGTGTCATAGGAATTGTACTCGCCCACATAAGAATCTTCATCTATGCTTTCGATTGCATCTGATTCTGTATTTTCTGTTATATCATCTTCCGCCTTTTCTTTTGTACTCACACTTGGATCCGGTTCTTTTTGTACATCTTCTGCATTTGTTTTTGTATCTGGTATTTCTGAAGATGTGTCTGTTGTATTATCTGCTATAGGTGTTTCCTTCTTTTCTACAGGCGTTTTCTGATCTGAAGTAATCTTTACTTCTTCTTTTTCAGTCAACTCTTTTTCTGCTTGTCCTGTTTCATTTTTTACAGCACTCTGTTCATGCTGCACATCTTGATTTTTTCCGCATGCTGAAACAGAAAACGCTATAACACAAACTAAAACACATAGTAAACATCTACTCTTTTTCATTGTCTCTTCCTACTTTCTCATTATCTCATATATTTTACTTGCATTATTACCCCACATTTTTCCCCCTTCATACTTTTCTGTTCAACATAACCGTAGTATACAAAACACCTTATTACAACATGAATGTTGTGAATGGTGGGGTTTTTGTTACAAATGGTAGGTTTTAGCACTTTACAACATGAAACAATACGATTTCTGCACTTACCATATCTTTTTCAACAGTGTAACGAATATCACCCTGATAATGTTCAATTACTTCTTTGATATTTGATAGCCCTATTCCATGATTTAATTTATCATTTTTACTGGTGATCTTCTTTTCTATATATTGAAAATCAAAATCTCTGCTTATACTATTTGATACAACTATTTTCAGGTTTTGTTCAAAGTTTTCCATTGTCAGTACAATTTTTCTTTCCCCCGTTTCTATCTTGTTGCATTCCTCCATTCCGTTTTTTAGTAAATTATATAAAAGCGTACAACATTCAAAATCTGTCATTTTTAAATTTCCATTTACATAATAAAAAAAATCAAATTCTATTTTTGATCTTTCCATCCCTTTTCCCAAGTAATTTACCAATGCACTGATCACTGTATGATCACACTTATATTTTCTACCCGGAGTTCTATCTACTACCCGTTCTATCTGCGACAAATACTCTGTCGCCTTTTTATACTCCTGATTTCTTAACAATTCTCGCACACATTCTATATGCCCTAATGTATCATGTCGAAATTTTCTTATCTCCGTATCTTGTTTTTGCACAGCATCAAAATATTCACATTGCATTTTTTGATACTTTTGTAAAAACTCTACCTTTTCCTGTTCATGTACTAACTGTACACAGGATATAATCAATACAATACTGATAATGAAAATTCCGGCTACTATACAAATTACATTTATTAGTTCTTTTTTATTAAAATCCCCCTGTTTTAATACATTCTCACATACTCTTACCAGTAATCCTGCCCCTGAAAAATAAAGAACAGTAACTGCTAAAAATATTTTTACGGAAAACCTTGGGATTTTCCATCTTTCTACTTTCTTCCACCGTTTCATAATTATTTTTTGTATAAGTATAAATATCAAAAACACACAATAATCATATAATTCTGCATATTCTTTTCCTGTGATCCATAATAAAAATGTAGAATACAGGATATCTAAAAAGCCAACAAAAACATACACGCCAACACTATAGCATATCCTTCTGATCTTTGATTCTTTTATTATAAAAGATAATATCAGTACCATACTTATAAATTCTAAACATGCCACTTTTCCCTTAAGAACGTTATTATATTCTACTATTACCTGTAAAACAGCTAAGATAGCTAGTACTGCGAGGTAATACCTATATTTTTGTTCTACCTTCACATTTGTAAAACATATAAAAAATCCCACATATACAAAAAACTCCACTACCTGTGTTAAATAATTAATTCCTATCTCTTGTAACATATCCTTACCTTCTTATCGAATATATTCCATATATTTTGATTTTATTTTTCTACACATGCCACGGGATATCCTTAACTGCTCCCTATTCCCTATTTCAACATAAGATTCTGTAACCCCGCTCACATATTTTAAATGTATCAGCACTGAACGATGAACTCTCATAAACCCTTTTGTTCCTAATTGCTTTTCACACTCTGAAAGTGATTCCCTAATTAGTAACCGTTCTCCTTTTGTTATTACAATGACATAGCTTCCTTCCGCATGTATGTAATAAATATCATCTAATACAATACAATTTCCTTTTACCGACCATATTCTTTCTCCTCTCAATATGTCTCTGTATATTTTTTTTAATATAACAGATAATTCATCCGTTATATTTTTCTTTTCTATAAATCCTACAACATTTCTCCCAAATGCCTCTTTCATGCATTCACTATGTGAAGTCAGAAATACAATCTGTGTTTCACAATTTTTTTCTAATAACTGATCTTTTACTTCAATCCCCGAAATTTTTCCCATTTCAATATCTAAAAAAAGAACATTCCACGTCAGATCCACTGCATGCAGCACTTCTTCCCCACAGGAGAAACACTCTACATGACAGTTCTCATTTTTTGACGCAAAATATTCTTCACAAATCTGTTTTACTTCATTTACAAATATAAAATTGTCATCACATACTGCTATTCTAATGTCCATTTCATAACCCTTTTTATCTGCCCATGTTCACTGATAATTCTATTATAGTGTTATCACTTTTTTCTGTCTACCATAATTTTCATATTCCCCAACCTTTTATTGAAAAACGAAGTCTATATGGTATAATAATGGCAAACGGATCAACATGCCCGCATGATCGACATGATCGATCCGTAACAAAATCAAACTGACAGAATCGAGGATACATATGGATCACTTAATTATTCCAAAAGATTACAAACCCGACCTGAATCTCCATGATACACAGGTGGCTATTAAAACGGTAAAGGACTGCTTTCAGGAGCTGTTGGCAGAACGCCTGAATTTAACAAGAGTTTCTGCTCCACTGTTTGTTGACCCGGATTCGGGATTAAATGACAACTTAAACGGTGTGGAACGCCCGGTTGCTTTTGACATCAAGGAACAGGATGGAAAAATTGCTGAGATTGTCCACTCCCTTGCAAAATGGAAACGCTATGCATTGGATAAATACGGTTTTTCTGTCGGTGAAGGACTCTATACCGATATGAATGCTATTCGCCGCGATGAAGTGACTGACAACATCCACTCCATTTTTGTAGACCAGTGGGATTGGGAAAAAATCATCACGAAGGAAGACCGTAATATCGAGACCTTGAAAGAAACTGTCCGCACTGTATATAAGGTTTTGCGTAAAACGGAAAAATATATGTCTATCAAATATGACTACATTCAGGAAATTCTTCCAAAGGACATCTTTTTTATTACTACACAGGAATTAGAAGATGTATTCCCTGATGTGTCGTCTCCGAAGGAACGTGAGTATTACATTGCCAAAGCCAAGGGTGCTGTCTGCATTATGCAGATTGGAGATGTTTTAGAAAATGGTGAACGTCATGACGGACGTGCTCCGGACTATGATGACTGGAGTCTGAATGCGGATATTGTCGTTTACTATCCGGTTCTTGATATTGCACTCGAATTATCTTCCATGGGAATCCGTGTAGATAAGGATGCACTGCTCTCACAGTTAGAAAAAGCCGGCTGCCCGGAACGTGCAGAGCTTCCATTCCAGAAAGCAATTATTGAGGAAAAACTCCCATATACTATCGGTGGAGGTATCGGTCAGTCCCGTATCTGTATGTTCTTTTTAAGAAAAGCCCATATTGGCGAAGTACAGAGTTCAATGTGGCCGGAAGAAGTTGTACAGGAAGCCGCTGCACACGAAATTTCTTTATTATAGGCAACGAAAGAGAGCTATTTCATGAAAAAATGGATGACTTTTTTATGTATATTGTTGTTATGTAGCAGCCAGACACTGTTATCTGTGTCTGCTGCACCTGCAAAATCTGTATCTTCCACTCCTCGCCAAACACAGATTACTGTTCGGACAGCCACAAATTTCAAGACTGAATCAGATGTTAAAAAATTCGTTCAGCTGGCTTCTAAATATAAAATATCTGTCATCTACTTAAATGTAAAGCAGGATGAGGATGATGAAGTACCTTCCGGTTATGTTTATTATAAGAGTAAGATTGCACCCATCGCCAAAGGCTACCGGAATTTCGATGTTTTAAAATCTATGATTAAAGAAGCTCATAAAAAATCTATCAAAGTCTATGCGTGGGTTCCTCAGTTTCACGACCGTGCAGCATTAAAAAAGTATCCCAATGCACAGATGAAAACTCTGGTTGGAAAAAAAACTGTGGCTTACAACCAAAATGGTGAATATTTTGTAAATCCTTTAAATAAGAAAATCCAAAAATATGAGATTTCCATCTTAAAGGAAATCGCTAAAAAATATGATGTTGACGGTATTATTTTAGACTGGCTTCGCTTTGATGATTACAAAATGGATTTGAGCAAGTCTACCAGAAATGCTTTTAAAAAGAAATATGGCTATGATCCGATAACCATTTCGTTTTCAACCAATAATGCCAAACGCAGACAGTGGAATAGCTGGAGAACTTCACAGCTTGCATCTTATGTCAAACAGGCTTCTCGTAGTGTCCGGCAAACTAAAAAAGACATTTTACTGGGTGTATTTATTCTCCCTCCAGAGTTCACAGAATGTGGGCAGGATGTTGGAAAATTTAAGTCGTATATTGATGTTGTTCTGCCAATGTCCTATTACAAGGACTGGGATTTTACTCCTTCCTGGGTTTATGGGAAAAATTCGGGTATTCTTTACGATACACAAAAAAAAGCAAAAAACACCTCCATTATTCCAACATTTGATTTGCCTTCATCCACACAAAAGGATAGTTATAAGACAATTTTCAAAAAGACGCAAAAAAATTATCCTAAGATTAAATGCATAAATTACTTTATTTACGGAAAATGGAAGGAATCCCATTTTAAAAAAATTGTATATTATTGAAAATTGCAATGTAATTTCTCTTACACAATAAAAAATGAAACCGAAGACTTCATGATTAGTCAACGGTTTCATTTTTTGTGCTATACCCTATCGTATTACTGCATGATATTAAATGCCAGCATCATCATAAAGGAATCTCCAATGCATTTGCAGCGGTGCGTGCAGCATAATGGAAATCATAAGAAAAGCACGATGAAAATATGATTATTTTTTCATTGTTATGCAATCTTCCAGAATTCTTTTTGCATTGGCCACTCTTTCCGCACTCGGCGGACAGACACCTTCTAACGGATAATCAAGTCCAAGATTTTCCCATTTAAAGATTCCCATGGTATGATACGGCAGAACTTCTACCCGTTCCACACTCTGCAATTTCCTGATAAATTCCGCTAAACGAAACAGATATTCATCTTTGTCATTTCGTTCCGGCACAAGGACATGACGAATCCACATTGGTTTTTTCATTTCGGATAAGAGCTGTGCCATGCGTAAAATATTTCGGTTACTCTGTCCGGTCAGTATACGATGCTGCTCTTCGTCAATATGTTTGATATCTAACAATACCAGATCCGTATTCTTCATCAGTTCCTTCCACTTGGAAAAATAAGGCTCTTGTTCTGTGAACGGATTGCCACTGGTATCTAATGCGGTATGAATTCCCCGCTCTTTTGCTTTTTGGAACAGCTCATTTAAGAAATCAATCTGTAACAGCGGTTCTCCGCCACTGACGGTAATTCCGCCTTTTTCGCCCCAGTAGCTGCGGTATCTCCACGCTTTGTCCAGCAACTCTTCTGCCGTTGCCGGAGTTCCTGCATTTTTCTCCCAGGTATCGGGATTGTGGCAGAACTGGCATCGCATGGCACAACCGCTTAGAAAAATAATGTAACGGACACCCGGTCCATCCACAGAGCCGAAGCTCTCAAGTGAATGGACGTATCCGATATTCTGTTCTTGACTCATAGATTATAAACTTTCGTGGCAGGTTCTTGAAATAACATCCATCTGCTGCTCTTTTGTCAGGTCGATGAATTTTACGGCATAACCGGATACACGAATTGTAAAGTTTGCATACTCTTCTTTTTCCGGATGCTCCATTGCATCGATTAACTTTTCTTTTCCAAATACATTGACATTTAAGTGATGTGCACCCTGGTCAAAGTATCCGTCTAAAACATGTGTCAGATTTTCCACACGTTCTTCCGGACTATGTCCTAAAGCATCCGGGTTCATGGTCTGTGTATTGGAAATACCGTCTAACGCATCCTCGTATGGCAGTTTTGCTACGGAGTTTAAGGATGCTAACAATCCGTTTGTCTCTGCACCATAAGATGGGTTTGCTCCCGGTGACAATGGTGTCCATGCTTTTCTTCCATCCGGCATTGCTCCGGTTGCTTTTCCGTATACGACGTTTGAAGTAATGGTCAGAATGGATGTGGTAGCCTCTGAATCGCGGTAAGTATGAACTTTCTCTAATTTTCTCATGAAAGTCTCTAAGAGCCATACGGCAATCTCATCGGCACGCTCATCGTCGTTTCCATATTTCGGGAAATCTCCGGTTGTCTCAAAGTCTACTACCAGTCCGTCCTCATCGCGGATAGTTTTTACTTTTGCATATTTGATCGCACTTAAGGAGTCTACAACATGGGAGAATCCTGCAATACCGGTTGCAAAGGTACGGCGTACTTCGGTATCGATCAGTGCTAACTCTGCTGCTTCATAGTAATATTTATCATGCATATAGTGGATCATATTTAAGGTCTCTACATAGAGTTTTGCCAACCAGTCCATCATTGCATCGTATTTTTCCATTACTTCTTCATAGTCTAAGTATTCAGAAGTGATCGGACGGTACTTCGGTCCTACCTGATCTTTGTTCTTCTCATCTACTCCGCCATTGATCGCATAAAGTAAGCATTTTGCAAGGTTTGCTCTTGCTCCGAAAAACTGGATCTCTTTTCCTGTCTCTGTTGCAGATACGCAGCAGCAGATAGAATAATCATCTCCCCAGATCGGACGCATTACATCGTCATTCTCATACTGGATAGAACTTGTCTCTACGGAAATATGAGCTGCATATTTCTTAAAGTTCTCCGGCAGACGGGAAGAATAAAGTACTGTCAGGTTTGGCTCCGGAGAAGGTCCCATATTCTCTAATGTATGTAAGAAACGGTAATCGGTCTTTGTTACCTGGGAACGTCCGTCGATGCCGATTCCTCCAACCTCTAAGGTTGCCCATACCGGGTCACCGGAGAATAACTGATTATAGGACTCGATTCTTGCGAATTTTACCATACGGAATTTCATAACCATGTGGTCAATGAGTTCCTGAGCCTCAGCCTCTGTGATCGCACCGTTCTCTAAGTCTCTCTGGATATAAACGTCAAGGAATGTAGAGATACGTCCTACACTCATTGCTGCTCCGTTCTGTGTCTTGATGGCAGCAAGATATCCGAAATACAGCCACTGTGCTGCTTCGCGGGCGTTCTTCGCCGGTTTTGAAATATCAAAGCCGTAGATCTCAGCCATTTCTTTCATTCCATTTAATGCACGGATCTGATCTGCGATCTCCTCACGAAGACGGAAATCTGTTCCTTTCATACCGTGTCTTGCATATCTTTCGAAGTCATACTGCTTCTTCTCGATCAGGAAGTCGATTCCGTAAAGAGCAACACGTCTGTAGTCTCCCACAATACGTCCTCTTCCGTATGTATCCGGAAGACCTGTGATGATCTTATTGTGACGGGCTTTTTTCATCTCTGGAGTGTAGATGTCAAATACACCCTGGTTGTGTGTTTTATGATATTTTGTAAAGATCTCGTGAAGCTTCTCGCTTGGCTGGTATCCATAAGTTGTACAAGCCTTTTCTGCCATGTTGATACCGCCGTATGGCATAAATGCTCTCTTAAGAGGTTTGTCTGTCTGAAGACCTACCACTGCTTCCAGATCTTTCATTTCTTCACTGATATATCCCGGTCCATATGCAGTAAGTCCAGATACAACCTCTGTCTCCATATCAAGAACGCCGCCTTTTGCACGCTCCTCTTTCTGAAGTTCCTGTAATTTGCCCCATAATTTATCGGTAGCCTCTGTTGGATCTGCTAAAAACGCTTCATCTCCATCATATTCTGTATAGTTATCCTGAATGAAACTGCGGACATCCACAGAATTTCTCCAGTCTCTCCCCTTAAAACCTTCCCATTGCTCAAAATATGGCATGATCTTTATCTCCTTTCACTATATGTAGTATGTTATTTT
>OLWR01000761.1_pt1 | contig 18818 bp, 7 predicted proteins | sample 1673531 | NCBI WGS metagenome assembly OLWR01 (sample SAMEA103958114, study PRJEB25191) | human gut metagenome | reverse complement strand
TTATTCACATGGCTGCATCATATGCCAACGGAAGTAGTGATGCATTTTACGGAACCAATGCTACAGGAGAGGCTTTGGCAAAAGAACTCTATAATTATTGTGTGAATAAGCCGGAAATACCAGATGTAGCGATGTCATTTTCAAAGCCGGATGTAAAAGCTTATGTAGATGGAAATGTTCAGAGAACGGAGAACATTCAGTTCAACGCATCTTCCCAGCAGAAAATCACAATGGACTTACCAAAAGGAGTAAAGCTCCATAATGTATCTACTGGAAATGTAAGTGCGGCAGGTGCAAGCGTAACAATTGGAGGAGGAACCACGTTTTATCTCTCAGCTCCTCTGACACAGACAAGAGATGTAAGTGATACTTTTTCTGCAAAAATGAAGGGAAGTATTACAAAAGATTATTCAGCATATAAATTGACTACGAATGCAAGTGTTCAGGATCTGGCATTTGTATTTGGAGAAGGTGTTGCTGATGAAAAATATGTAAGCTTAAAGGTGTCCTGGATTGAACAGGCTACGATCGAAATCGTAAAGAAAGACGATACAGCGAATGTCAATCTTGCAGGTGCAGTATTTGGCGTTTACAGCGATGAGGCTTGTACAAAGCTGATCACTCAGATGCCTGCAACAGATAAGAATGGAAAATCCTCTGTTACGATTATCAAGACACAGGATACCGTTTATCTGAAAGAAATCACAGCACCACAGGGATATGTAGTAAATGCAACGGCAACAAATGTAAAACTGGTAGCAAGTAAGACCTCAGCTGTAACCGTGGAAAATAAGGAGCAGCTTGCAGAGCTTACTGTTTATAAAGAAGGTCAGGTGCTTACCGGAGCAGAAGTCAGTGAGAGTGGAACCGTATTCCATTATGAGAACCGCAGACAAAAAAATGCTGTTTACAACGTGTATGCCGGAGCAGATATTGTGACTGCGTATGGTACAAAAGTGTACAGCAAAGGTGATCTGGTGAAAGAAAATCTGACAACAGGTGAGAATGGCTCTGTTACCCTGAAGAATCTCCATCTAGGAACTTATGTGGTAAAAGAAGCAAAAGCACCGGACAACTTCTATAATGGCGGCGAAGAAAAGACAGTGACGCTGACTTATGCCGGACAGAATAAAGAAGTTGTATTTGCGGATGTCACCTTCAACAATGAGCGTCAGAAAGCAGAAGTCACTGTAGTAAAACAGGATAAAGATACAAAGAAACCGCTGGAAGGTGGTATTTTCGCCCTGTATGCGGCAGACGATATCAAAAATGCAGATGGTGTAGTTGTTGTAAAGAAAGGCACCCTGATTGAGAAAGCCACTACCGGTGAGGATGGAAAGGCAAAATTCACAGCAGATCTGCCTATCAATCATTCCTATTCCGTAAAAGAAGACCAGGCACCAGAAGGCTATGTAAGAAATACAGAAGACGTGTATACGTTCAAGTTCTCTTACACCAATGATAAAGAAGCAACCGTATCTTTCGCCCATACCTTCAGCAATGACCGTGTGACAGCAAAAATCAATTTATTCAAAGTTGATAAAGAAACAGGAAAAGCCGTTCCGCAGGGCGATGCAACACTGAAAGGTGCAGTCTACGGATTATATGCCCGTGAAGATATCGTGCATCCGGATGGAGCAACCGGTGTGATTTATAAAGCAGGGGAACAGGTGGCTTCTCTTACAACGGATGAAAAAGGACAGGCTTCTGTAGATGGCTTATATCTTGGCAAATATTACGTCAAGGAGATCACACCACCGACCGGATACCTGGCAGATACAGAAGAACATGATCTTGAATGTAGTTATGAAGGTGATATGACTGCAGAAGTAAAAAGAGAATGCATTTCCAGTGAACAGGTGATCAAGCAGCCGTTCCAGATTATCAAAGCAGCCAACAATGGAAAGACCGATGCAGATCTGTTATCCGGAGCCGGATTTACAGTTTATCTGAAATCTTCCCTTACAAAGAAAGCAGATGGAAGCTATGATTTTGATTCTGCTAAACCAGTAGTGAGTGGAGAAAACGGAGCTACTGAGATTTTTACAGATGAAAAAGGTTATGCCTGCAGTATTCCATTACCATTTGGAAGCTATATTGTCCGTGAAACAACAACACCACACAATTACAAGCCAGTCGATGATTTTGAAGTGAATATCACAGAGAACCATCCGAATGAGCCACAGATCTGGCGTGTGCTTCTGGACAAAGAGTTCAAGGCAAAATTGAAAATTGTGAAAAAAGACGATGAAACAAAGAAATCCGTCCTGATTGCAGGAACAGAATTTAAGGTATATGACCTGGATAATAAAAAGTATGTGGAACAGGTAACAACTTACCCAGTGACAACAACCCATAAGTCCTATTTTACGGACAGTCAGGGGTATCTGATCATGCCGAAGAATCTGAAGATCGGACATTACCGGATTGAGGAAGTCAACGCACCGGAAGGGTACACAATCAACAAGAATTATATGGAGATTGCTGTTGATGCAAACACTGCTTATCAGATGGATTCAGAAAGCGGCGATGCCATTATCACTGTTGATTACGAGAATCATCCGGTAAAAGGAAAGCTGACGATCTATAAAAAAGGTGAGATGCTGAGTGGATTCAAAAAGGATTTTGTTTATGAAGAAAAATATCTGAAAGGTGCAGAGTTTAACGTCTATGCAGCGGAAAATATCTACACACCGGATTATCAGAAAGATGAAAATGGAAACAGACAGCTGATTTATGCAAAAGATGCTCTGGTAACAACGGTAACGACCGGGGAAGACGGAAAAGCAGTTGCAGATAACCTGCCGCTTGGTTCTTACTATGTGGTAGAAAAAACAGCACCGGAAGGATTTGTTCTGAACCATGACAGATCGGATGTAGCATTTGTCTATGCAGATCAGGATACACCTGTGATCGAACAGGAAGTGACTGTTGGTGATGACAGACAGAAAGTTGCAATCCAGGTAGAAAAACAGGATGCAGAAAACGGAGCAACGGTAGAAGGTGCAGTCTTTGGCATTTATAACAAAGATGATATCAAAGCAGAAGGCAAAGTCATTGTCAACGCTGATACCCTGTTACAGGAAATGACTTCTGATAAAGATGGAATTGCTTCCTGTACGCTGGATCTGCCACTCGGACAGTATTATGTAAAAGAGTTAAAGGCACCGGCAGGATTCGTTTCTTCCGATGAAGTTCTGAATCTGGATGCTTCTTATCAGGGACAGGACGTGAAGACAGTAAAACTGAAAACAGTGAAGAAGAATCAGCCGACAACGGTTGAAATTACAAAATCAGATGTGACAACAGGTGTGGAACTGGATGGAGCAAAACTCACCGTTCTTGATAGAGAGGGGAATGTCGTAGATCAGTGGACTTCTGTAAAAGACCAGCCACATGTGATTAAACGACTGACCGTTGGGGAGGAATATACCCTTCGTGAAGAAATCGCACCGTATGGATATCTGAAAGCAACGGATGTGAAGTTCACACTGGAAGATACCGCAGAGATTCAGAAGGTAGAGATGAAAGATGAAGTGCCGACAGGACTTTTAATCATCAACAAAAATGGAGAATTTTTGGATAAAGTGACACTTCTGGACAATGTAAAAGGCACTGTGGAGCATCTCTTCGAATATGTAACCGGAAGCCTTACAGATGTGACTTTCGATGTATTTGCTGCGGAAGATATCAAAGCGGCAGATGGTGTCAGCAAAGATTATTACAAAGCAGATGAAAAAGTAGGAACTATTACTACAGATTCCAATGGTATTGCACAGATGGATAATCTCCCGGCATGCAAATACTATGTGAAAGAAGTTAAAACTGCCCATGGCTATGTATTGGATGGAGAACCGAGATATGTTGATCTTTCCTACCGTGATCAGGACACACCGGTAATCACTTATGATGAAAAATGGCAGAATACCCGTCAGAAAGTAAAGGTTACTGTTCTGAAGAAAGAAAAAGATACAGACCGTGTTCTTGCAGGCGGCGTCTTCGGCCTTTATACCAGTGAAGATATCAAAAATGTAAACGGAGATGTGTTGCTTGAGAAAGATTCCCTCATCGAGCAGAAAGCAACCGATGAGAAAGGACAGATCACTTTTGCGGCAGATCTTCCAGTAGATGGAAAATATTATGTAAAAGAGAACAGTGCACCGGACGGATTTGTGACAACGGAAGAAGTGCAGGAGTTTACCTTTGAATATGCCGGAGAAGATCAGGCAGAAGTAAGCTATGATTTTACGTTTGAAAATCAGCCGACCACAGTGGAACTGACAAAAACAGACCTGACCACAGGCAAAGAACTTCCAGGTGCACACCTGAAAGTGACGGATGCAGATGGAAATGTTGTGGATGAATGGACTTCTACAGAAGAATCTCATGTGATCAAAGAACTTGTTGTAGGTAATGAGTATACCATGACGGAAACAAAACCGGCAGACGGATATGTTACTGCAGAGAGCATTACCTTTACGGTTGAGAATACAGCTGAGATTCAGAAGCATGAGATGAAAGATGATGTGACCAAGGTTCAGATCAGCAAGACAGATATCACAGGAGATACAGAGATTCCTGGTGCAAAACTAACGATTCTTGATAAGGACGATCAGGTAGTAGAGAGCTGGACTTCCACAGAGGAGGCACACTATATTGAAAAACTGCCAATTGGTAGATACACCTTACGAGAGGAACAGGCACCAAAAGGATATCTTCTGACATCGGATGTGACATTTGAGGTGAAGGATACTGGAGAAATCCAGAAAGTGGTTATGAAAGATGATACTGCCAAGGGAAAAGTCATTCTCAATAAGACAGATAAATCATCTGGGGAACCGCTGAAAGGAGTAGAATTTGAATTCCGTGACAGCAAAGGAAAGGTCCTGGAAACCTTAAAAACAGATGCTGCCGGTCATGCCGAGAGTAAGCTGTATGAGATTGCCGCATTCAAGAACGGCAAATATGATACAGCAATCAAGTATTATCTGGTGGAGACAAAAACACTGGATGGATACACACTGGATCAGACCAAGCATGAAGTGACATTTGCCTACGCAGACGACAGTACGCCGGTTGTAGAAGTTACTTTCAATCTGACAAATGAGAAACCGGAAGTTCCGGAAACACCAAGCACACCAGATGTGCCGCAGTCCCATGAAGAGACGAAGGTATCAGATGCACCGAAGACAGGAGATAACACAAATATCTGGCTGCCGATTCTGCTTCTGCTTATCTCTACCGGAGGCATGGCAGGACTTTATATCAGCAGAAAGAAAATCAGAAAACAGTAATCCTCAGTAAAGGGGGCCCTGAATCAGGGCTCCCTTTAAAATACAAAAATTCACAGAAAGGGACAGAAAAATATGATGAAAACAATGGAAAAGAGACAGGAAGCAAGAAAGAACCAGGAGAGAACTTTAAAAAGAATGATGGCTTATCAGAAAAAAGCCGAGCAGATGGTCAGCAGGAAAAGAATGAACCATCACATGATCAGAAAGGGGTAAAAGCGTATGATGAACAGAAAAGAATTTTATGAATATGTCAAAGATAATGTAAAAGACTATTTGCCGGATTCATATCAGAATGGAGAAATCCGTATTGAAGAAGTTGCAAAAAATAATGGATTAAGGTTGACTGGCATTTCAATTCCACAGGGTGATCAAAGAGCTGTGCCGATGGTATATCTGGATTCTCTTTATATGGAATATGTCAATGGAAAAAATCTGGATTCCTGTGTGGGTGATGTGGCAGATATGCGTATTGAAGTGCAGGACAAAGCGGCATTTATCAATATGGGTCTTCCGGATATTTTGGATTATGAAAAAATGAAGGACAAATTACAGGTGAGAATCTGTGACCGGGAATGGAATGAAGAACGCCTGGCTGATAAAGTTGTTACCGAACATGGAGATTTTGCAGCATATTACGCAGTGAATGTGGAAGAAAACGAGGGAGGAATTGGTAGTATTCCGGTTACTGTCAATCTTATGAATGAATGGGGTGTGACAGCAGAACAAATCCAGGCAGATGCAGTGGCGGCAGACAGAAATCGTGGTGTTGTTTTGATGGACATGAATGAAATGATAAAATCCATGATTTTTGGTGAAGAAGCAGAAAATCTTTTGAATGAAAAACTGAATGTTGAAGCAATGGAAAATCCAATGTTCTGTCTTTCAAATGCACAAAAAATGAATGGTGCATCACTGTTACTGCAGGAAGATATTCGTAAGCAGATCGGTGAATGCCTGGGAAGTGATTATTTTGTTCTTCCCTCTTCAATTCATGAGGTGCTGATTCTTCCTGATAACGGAATGTTTGAAGTACCGGAATTAAATGCCATGGTACAGGAAGTCAATGAGACGCAGGTAGAGAGGCAGGAACAGCTTTCGGATAAGGTTCAGTTCTGTGATGGAAAGACAGCAGTTATGGAAAATGCCGAACGCAGGGAAGCACGTCTGGAGAAAGAAAAAGCAGCAGAAAAAGCAACTGGGAGAACAGAAGCAAAAGGTGGAATCCATGGAAAACTGGAGAAAGCCAAGGCGGAGATCAAAGCAAAAGGGACAGATACAATCCCAAAGAATAGGGCGAAAGACCTTGCCTCAGTATTATAACGAGAAATAACGATGATTTTGAGGGGACTGTGTGAGCAGTCCCTAATTTTATGAAGATGGAGGAGAAAAGAATATGGACTGGTGTTTATATGGTGATGATAAAAGAAAGGAAATGGATAGAGATTTAAAACCGGAATATCTTTTGGATGACTTACGGAGATATCAGGATGTATTTGGTGAAGAATTTGGTGTAAAAGAGCTTCTTATGCTGGAGGATATCCGGGTAAAGGCTATGATTGCCGGAGCACTTGCAGATATGCCGGAATTTCTTATTGATCAGATTGGAAAAGCAAGTAACAGTAGTAATTTTCCTTCTATGACAAGGGCAATGGAACGGATTGCCGATGTTGTAGAAGAAAAGTGGGAAGAAGAAAGGGAGTAACAGATGGCAAATAAATTATATGCAATGGAACTTCTGACGGAGGAAGTGGCAAAGGATGTTGCTACCAATCCGCAGGAATGGATGCGGTTTCTAAATACTGCATCCAGGCTGTACCGGTACACTTTTCCGGAACAGCTCTTGATCTATGCACAGCGTCCGGGAGCAACAGCCGTGGCATCCATGGAAATATGGAACCAGAAGATGTACCGATGGATTAAAAAGGGTTCTAAAGGAATTGCCCTGATAGATAACACATCCGGACCAAAAACGAAACTCCGATATGTTTTTGATGTGCAGGATACTTATAAGGTAAAAAATCTGGGCAGAGATCCGCAGTTATGGAATCTTAATCCAGAAGGAGAACAACTGGTGGCAGATTATCTGCAGGAGCGGCTGGCACTGGAAGCAACAGAGGGAGGATTAGCAGAGGTTCTTCACCAGGCGGCAGAAGAAAGTGTGCAGGCCTGGTTGCCGGATGCTTTCGACGAACTGCAAATGGATGTAGCCGGCACTTTTCTGGAAGATCTGGATGAACAGAATCAGAAAGTGGAGTTCCGGGAACTGATGACAAACAGTGTCTGGTATGTGTTACTGAACCGATGCGGACTGGATGTGCAGGAATATCTTGATGCAGAGGATTTTCGTCATATTACAGATTTTAACCAGTTAAAGGTTATTGGACACCTTGGAAGTTCTGTGAATGAGATCAGCAGACCGGTATTGATGCAGATTGGACGATATGTGTTGAATGACTTGGAAAAAGATCTGAAAACGGTTGCAAAAGAAAAAGAAGTAGCTTATAATGAATTTAACACGTTAATTCGTGAAAGTAAAACAAGGAACACAGAAGATAGAGGAGAAAATAAGGAGGAAACAGAGCATGAGAGAGATCACTTACAGCCAGAATGGAGAGTACCAGATTCCGGATATCAGTCTGGAGGAGACGAGAGGAACGATCGGGAAGTACGGATTGATGAGGAAAGAGTATCTGAGAAACCACAAAGTAGCCAGATTCAACATTCTGACCTTACAGAACCGTCTGGACAGTCATCTGATGGAAATCGACAGCCAGGCAAGGCAGAGAGTAGACAACCTGATGTCAGAACTTCTGGAGAAAAACCCGGCACCGGACAAAATGGCAGACGGGATGGCATGGACCAGACACATGAACCAGATCAAGGCACAGGCAGAGGAGCTGGTGATTCAGGAGATTATTTACAGTTAAGTCTGTTCCCAACAGAAGAGGAACAGTTAGGAGAAATAAGGAAAGCGGCAGCTGCATTAGAACAGCCAGCCGCTTTTCTTATTTCTGATGAAGTAGTAGATGATATTCTCCGCACGGGAAGTGGACAGAAAAATACACTGTTTCATATTACGTCAAGACTGATTGAAGGTCTGGATAATGAAGAAATGCAGAACTTCCTGAAGGAGGAATATGAAACAGGTGGAAAAGGATTTACCATAGATGGACAGAAAATCAGTATCTGGTATGACAATGATGGTATCCGTATCCGACGGGGAGATTCCGCCAGAAGAAACTTTGATCGCATGGTTACGTGGGAAGAAGCGGCGGACAGAATCCGGGATATGTATGAGGATAGAAGTTACGTGGATAATCTGATTTCCAATAACGCCATTGAACAGGAGCAGGAAGAAATGACCAATCTTCTTGCACTCCATTTTCGGGATACCAGCAGAAACCGGGAGGAGCAGCAATCATATTCGGATTGGCAGGATGTCGTGCGGGAAGCTTGGACAGATTCAGCGGAAGCAGATGCAATTGCCCATCGCTTTGAATGGCTGCAGAAAGATATGGATGAGAATCCAGAAGATTATCGCAGGTGGGAGATTCAGCATAATCCGGAATATTTCCAGCGTTTTCAGGATCTCCAGAGGGAGCGTTCCTGGGTAGACCAGAAATTTACGGTCGAACGTCCGGCCCTTTCCTTTATCACACAGGATGAGATAGATGCAGTCCTTAGAAGAGGCGGGATCACTGCCGGAGGACGGAATCGGATCTATGAGTATTTCATGGAACATCACGATATAAAGGATGCAGCTGAGTTTCTGAAAAATGAGTATGGTACAGGTGGAGCAGCACCTGGGATACCGGGAGCGTATGAATCCGATGCTTCCCATGATGCGAAAGGATTAAAACTTGCGAAAGGGAAGATTGGCAGTCCAGATGTAGAAGTTCTATTAAAGTGGAATAAGGTTGCAGAACGTGTCCGTCAGCTGATTCGCACCGATGATTTCTTATCACCGGAAGAACTGGAAAAGTATGAAGAACGGCAGGAAGCACAGAGACAGGCGGATCTGGAAGGAGCTCAGCAGGCTTTGGAAGTGGAGCAGGAAGGCTCTGATCAGCAGGAAATACGAGAGGAAAATCAGGAACCGTCGGAAGTTGAGACACAACCGGAAGCAGTAGAAGATGCAGAAAAAAAGGAAGATATAACACCAGAACAGTCTGATATTCCAGCAACAAACTTCCATATCACAGATGATGAACTGGGACAGGGAACACCAAAGGAAAAGTTCCGTGCTAATATCATGGCAATCCAGCTTTTAAAGAAATGCGAGGAAGAAAACCGCAATGCCACACCAGACGAACAGGAGATTTTATCCCGATATGTAGGCTGGGGAGGTCTTGCTGATGCTTTCGATGAAACAAAATCCGCATGGGAGACGGAATATCTGGAATTAAAGACAGTCCTTACACCGGAAGAATATGCAGCAGCCAGAGCTTCTACCTTAAATGCCCATTACACACAGCCAATCGTGATTGAAAGTATGTATCAGGCGTTGGAAAATCTGGGATTTACAAAAGGAAATATCCTGGAGCCATCCATGGGTGTTGGTAACTTCTTTGGAATGCTTCCTGAGAAGCTGAACCAGTCAAAACTCTATGGTGTGGAACTGGACAGTATCAGCGGTAGAATTGCAAAACTGCTTTACCCAGATGCCAATATCCAGATTAAAGGTTTTGAGAAGACAGATTATCCGAATGATTTCTTCGATGTGGCAATCGGAAATGTGCCATTTGGAGCTTATAAAGTGAATGACAGGCAATATGACCGCTATAATTTTATGATTCACGATTATTTTCTGGCAAAGACAATCGACCAGTTGCGTCCGGGTGGTGTGGCAGCTTTGATCACAACAAAAGGAACCATGGATAAAGCATCACCGGAAGTCCGAAAGTATCTGGCAGAACGTGCCGATCTCCTTGGAGCCATCCGCCTGCCGAACACAGCATTCAAAGCAAATGCAGGAACGGAAGTCAGTGCAGATATTTTATTCTTCCAGAAGCGTGACAGCATGACAAAAGAGATGCCGGAGTGGGTGAATCTTGGAAGTGATGCCAATGGAATTACGGTCAATCAGTATTTTGCAGAACATCCGGAAATGATTCTGGGTGAGATGAAAGAGGTATCCGGTCCGTATGGTATGGAAACAACCTGTATGCCGATAGAAGGTGCTGATCTTGAAGTCCAGCTTGCAGAAGCTGTCAGGAATATTCATGGAAATATGGCACCTGCAGTTGATGTGGATGCAGAACTGGATGATGTACCAGAGAGTATCCCGGCAGATCCGAATGTTCGTAATTACAGTTATGCGGTTGTAGATGATCAGGTATATTACCGTGTTAACTCTCTGATGAATCAGGTAAAGATGCCTGCCGCTACTGCAGAACGTGTAAAAGGTATGGTGGAGATCCGAGACACGGTGCGTGAACTGATTGCCATGCAGATGGAAGAATCCGTAACAGATGAAGAAATTCACAAACAGCAGGAGAAATTGAATCAAGTATATGATGCTTACACAGCAAAGTATGGAGTCATCGGAAGTAATGCAAACAAGCGGGCGTTTTCTGATGACGCTTCTTATTGTCTGTTGTGTTCTCTGGAAGACCTGAACGAAGATGGAACATTGAAGCGAAAAGCAGACATGTTTACGAAACGAACCATCAAAAAGGCAGTGGCGGTAACCAGTGTGGAAACTGCGACAGAAGCCTTAGCATTATCATTGAATGAAAGAGCAAAGGTGGATCTGTCCTATATGGCACAGCTGACAGGAAAGACAGAAGAAAAAATCACGGAGGAACTGGTTGGAGTTATATTTAAGAACCCACTGACAGACCAGTGGGAGAGTGGAGATGAGTATTTATCTGGAAATGTCAGGGAGAAGTTAAACACAGCAAGAACCTTTGCAGAGAATCACCCGGAATTCACACCGAATGTCCGTGCATTGGAAGCAGTTCAGCCAAGAGAACTGGAAGCATCTGAAATCGAAGTAAGGATTGGGGCAACCTGGATTGAACCATCGGATTATCAGGACTTTATGAGGGAACTGCTTCATACTCCGTGGTATCTTGCACAGAAGGAGATACAGGTAAAATATTCTGAGGTGAATGGTGAGTGGCGGATTACCGGGAAAAATGCAGACAGTCCAAGAAATGCGTTTGCCTATGCAACGTATGGAACCGAGAGGGCAAATGCTTACCGGATTCTGGAAGATACACTGAATCTGAAAGATGTTCGTATCTATGATAAGAGTGTCAATGAAAATGGGGATGAGATTCGTGTCCTCAATAAAAAAGAAACTATGCTGGCATCACAGAAACAGGATGCCATGAAAGCAGCATTTAAGGATTGGATTTTCAAAGATCAACAGAGACGTGAAAGACTGGTAAGAGTTTATAATGAACGGTTTAACAGTATCCGTCCCCGTGAATACGATGGCAGTCATCTGACTTTCCCAGGAATGAACCCGGAAATTGAACTTCGCCCACATCAGAAAAATGCTGTCGCACATCAGCTTTACGGGGATAATGTGCTTCTGGCTCATGTAGTAGGAGCTGGGAAGACCTACGAGATGGTAGCGGCTGCAATGGAGAGCAAACGTCTGGGATTATCACAAAAGAATCTATTTGTCGTGCCGAACCATCTGACAGAGCAGTGGGGAGCCGAGTTCCTGCAGTTATATCCGGGAGCCAATATCCTGGTGGCAACCAAGAAAGATTTTGAACCGGCGAACCGGAAAAAGTTCTGTGCCAGAATCGCTATGGGAAACTATGATGCGATTATCATCGGTCATTCCCAGTTTGAGCGTATCCCAATCTCTGATGAGAGGCAGGAAGCCATGCTGCGGAAGCAGATTGACGATCTGGAAATCGCAATCCAGAGTGCAAGATATGAGCAGGATGGCGGCCGCTATACGGTAAAGCAGATTGAAAAGACCAGAAAAACACTGATGACAAGACTGGAGAAGCTGAATCAGAAAGAGAAAAAGGATAATGTAGTTACCTTTGAAGAACTGGGAGTGGATCATCTGTATGTAGACGAGGCACACAGCTATAAAAATGCGTTCCTTTATACAAAAATGAGAAATGTAGCCGGAATTGCCCAGAATGAAGCACAGAAATCTGCGGATATGTTCAATAAATGTCAGTACCTGGATGAGATTACCGGTGGGAAAGGCATTACTTTCGCCACGGGCACACCGATCAGTAACAGTATGACGGAGCTTTATGTCATGCAGCGGTATCTTCAGAACAGCAAACTGCAGAATATGGGACTGGGATTATTTGATTCCTGGGCATCCACATTTGGAGAGGTTGTGACCAGCATTGAACTTGCACCGGAAGGAACAGGATACCGGGCAAAATCCAGATTCGCCAGATTCTATAATATCCCGGAACTGATGAATATGTTCAAGGAGATTGCTGATATCAAGACTTCGGATCAGTTGAATCTGCCCGTGCCGGAAGCGGAATACGAAACTGTAGTATTGAAACCAACAGAACAGCAGAAAGAAATCGTAGCAAGCCTGGGAGAACGTGCGGAAGTGGTAAGAAACGGTGGTGTAGATGCCAGTGTAGACAATATGCTGAAAATTACCAATGACGGAAGAAAACTGGCACTGGATCAGCGGTTGGTCAATGAATTATTGCCGGATGATCCGGGAAGTAAAGTATCGGTCTGTGCAGAAAAAAGTTATGAGATCTGGAAAGATACAGCAGCACAGAAATCCACACAAATCATTTTCTGTGATCTGAGTACACCGAAAGGCGATGGCAGTTTCAATGTTTACGATGACCTGAAGCAGAAGCTGATAGCGAAAGGCGTACCGAAAAAAGAGATTGCTTTTATTCATGATGCAAATACAGAAGCAAAGAAGACGGAGCTGTTTGGAAAAGTAAAATCCGGGCAGGTTCGTTTTTTGATTGGTTCAACAGCAAAGATGGGTGCCGGTACCAACGTGCAGGATCGTCTGATTGCTCTGCATCATCTGGATATTGGCTGGAAACCGTCTGATCTGGAGCAGAGGGAAGGACGTATTATCCGACAGGGAAACCATAATAAAAAGGTTCATATCTTCCGGTATGTGACAGAATCCACCTTCGACAGCTACATGTGGCAGTTGATCGAAAATAAACAGAAGTTCATCTCCCAGATTATGACGAGCAAAGCACCGGTCAGAAGCTGCGAAGATGTGGACGAAGCGGCACTGTCCTATGCAGAGGTTAAGGCACTGGCAACTGGAAATCCGGCAGTAAAAGAAAAGATGGCACTGGACGTGGATGTGGCAAAACTGAAACTTTTAAAAGCCAATCACATGAATAACCAGTACCGTCTGGAAGATGATATTGCAAGAAATTTTCCACAGCAGATTGCAAAATTGACCGAGACTATTGATAGCTACAAAGCGGATATTGCCCATTATCAGGAGCATAAAATCACAGATCCGGAACAGTTTTCCATGGAGATCAGCGGCAAAGTATTTACAGAAAAGAAAGAAGCAGGAGCGGCACTATTGGCAGTCTGCAAGGACATGAAAGCAGTCGATGCAGCAATGGATATCGGAAACTATCAGGGATTCAACATGAGAATCCAGTTCGACAGCTGGAGTAAGGAGTTTATCCTGTCTGTGAAGCATGAATCGGTATCGAAAGTCCATCTGGGAGCAGATGCCCTGGGAAATATCACACGTATCAATAATCTTCTGGAAAGCTATCCGGAGAAACTGGCAGAAGCGGAGCAACGATTGGAAACGGTACAGGAGCAGCTTACAAATGCCAAAGAGGAAGTTGGAAAGCCATTCCCAAAAGAAGAGGAACTGAACCAGAAACTGGAGCGGCTGTCAGAGTTAAATGCTCTTCTCAATATGGATGAGCGGGAAGATACAGAAGCAGAACGATCAGAACCAAAAGAAGAAAGACCAGCACGTGGTTCTATCCATGAGAAATTGCAGATTTATAAAGAAAAAAGCCAGCGGGAAAGCGAGAATGGCAGGGAAAACAGAAACCGGGACTTCGGTCTGGAATAGGAAAACAGGAAAGATGGCATAATCTGGTAGAAAGAATGTTCTGCCATTTTTCAGAATACAGGAGGAATTTGTATGGCGAGAATTATGATAACAGGAAAAGAAACGCAGAAAATGCAGGAATATACGCAGGAACAAATAGACCGTGCAGAACACATGGGAATAGCAATTCCAGCGGATGTAAAAGAACAGATTTTTGAATATGCAAATCTGATTGGCGAAGAAGAGAAAGTAAGGACGCTGGTAAGAAGTCTGACAGATGCAATCAATCAGGCAGATGAAGATAGAGTAGAGAAACTTCTGGATGACGCAAAAATGGATATTCAGGACTTACCAGATCCAACCATCGGCAAGCTGGAACTTCGGGATTATGGATATACAGCAGAGGATATGGTGCCGCTTAGAAAAGAAGCAGCCCTGGATTATCACAGAATGGGTTCTAAAATTTATTGCCTGGGCAGTGATGGCAGTAAGGGAGAGTATGCAAGTAAAGAAATGATACAGGCACATGAAGGTCTGTTTGGCATGGAATCACAGATGTGGGAACGGATAAGGGATCAAGATCTGGATTATGCAGACGAAGATTTTGGAGCATTTCAGGAACCGATGAGTGTAATCGACCAGGAAGAAGCACTGAAATTATATGATGCCGGAGCAGATATCTACCTGATTACCAGTTTTTCATCACCAATTTATGTTACAGAGCGAATGGAGATTGAACGAGGCCCGGAGCATTACCAGATGTCTGCGACAGAACTGGAACGATTTCGTAATTTGGAATGGGAGATGCAGAAATATCCGCAGATTCAGTCTTTAAAAGAAGCAAATCTGCTATTAGGGGCAAGACGAACATTTGGTATTTATCAGATTAAAGATGATTCACCGGGTGAAAACTATGCGTTTATGAATATGAGCTTCATTGAAAGTCACGGAATGCAGATTAAAAAAGAAGATTATGAATTGGTCTATGTGGGAGAATTATATGGAAATATGTCGCTGGATGATATTTTTGAAAGATTCAATATTGACAGACCAGAAGACTTCCGAGGACATTCTCTGTCCGTCAGTGATATCGTGGTTTTAAATGACGGAGAAAATGTAACCGCACATTTTGTAGACAGCATCAGTTTTGAACAGTTGGATCATTTCTTGAATCTGGAAGAACAATCTCTTAGTGAACTGGCATATGAGGTGGGCGAACGGTATTTTGCAATTCAGACCACAGAAGAAGGATATGACTACTCCTTTTACGATGAAGAGTTCCGCTTGATAGATGGCGGTGTGTATGAAAATGATGAAATTTCCATCGAAGAAGCAGCAGAGGAACTTCTGGAAGAGGAAGGCTGGACGGGAGAATGCATTCGTGGAGATTATGATCTCCTTATGGAAAAAGTAGAAGAAATGGATGAAGTTGTAATGGCAGAAATTCAGAAAAGCCAGGGCGAGTATAAGCCATTGGCAAAGGTGGAAGAACTGGAAGAAGCAAATTACAACATGATCGATGACGTTCTTAATAATATGTTGCCGAAGAAAGAACCGTATCTGGAATACTTTGCTGCAGAATGTGACGAGTTCCATGATATGGGTGGTTATGAGAAGAGTACGGATGTCAATCAGATTGCCGCAGTCTATCAAAAATACAGAGAAAATCCGGAAAATGCCTATCTTGTATGTAGTATGGGTATTATCTACCGTGATCCGGAAGACAGTTACTACGATGAAGGAGAGTTTGCTGTTGTAAAAGGAGATACTGTTCATGGTGATTGCATGGATGGTATTCGTTTCTTTGGAGAGCTTCCACTGATTCGGGAAGGAATAGAAAAAATTCATGAAGCACTGCCGGACTATAAATATGTACCGATGAAGGATGTTCGGGAAGCGATGTATCCGGAGAAAATGAATACAGAACAACTGGCGGAAGCACTGGATGAGATTGCAGAAGCCTTTGATCCGTATGAATATCGTGATAATGTGGAGCAGGGAGAGAATACGGTACAGGAGGTGATGCTGGATTTACAGAGTGGCAATACGCATTCTTATATCTCTTATTTGAAGGACATTGTAGAGGAAGAATGTAATCTGTCAGTCCGTGCCGGAGTATTGATCGAGCGATTGAAGTCCTATGAACCAGAGCTTCCGAAAGATATGGAGCCGATGGTGTATGTCAATTACTGCGAGAAAAGTGAGTTCATGAATCCACGATGCCAGAAGTTATCTGATCTGAATTCCCAGACCGCAGAACAGGACAAAGCATGGTATGCTGAGCGTAATCCCAAAACCAATGAACCAACGACAACTGCACAGATGTTTGTAACGGTATATTATGCAGAAAAAGGTGACCAGATGCTGCACCATTTCAAAGGGAAAATAGATATTGGTACTGGCAACGGAGGTCTTCTCAGTCAGTTAAAGCTGCAGAATGAGATGAGACTGACGGACGAAAGCTGGATCAACTATCAGAAAGGCAAGGGGAATGAAGAGTTCCAGAAATACATGGAAGATCTGACGGATATGCAGAATCATGTTCTGCCTTATCTGCAGAGCTTTTGTAGTCTGGAAGAAAGAGGAGTACAGGAACGCCGGGAACAGCTGGTGGCAGATAAGAAAGAGAGCAGATCGACAGCGGTGATTGGAGCAGAGAAGCAGGCAAATGTCAAAGAAGCAGGGAAAGTGGAAAGGAAGTCTGTGCCACAGAAGAAAGCAGCGGTAGGAAAAGAGAAGAAGCCATCTATCCATGAACGGCTGGAAATCAATAAGAAGATTATTCAAGAAAAACAGGGAAAAGATAAGCCGGAGAGAGGAGCTGATTTGGGTGTAAGGACAGTGTAGGTGTTAGACAACTAATGAAGGGTGCAGGAAGTTGATTCCTACATCCTTTTTTAGTGCGAAAAAAGCGGTTGAATGATATAACAAAAGCAGATTGGAGAAGGTTTTATGCTGACATAAATAGTAGAGAATATTGAAATATATATGTTTTTGGGATGACCTGGAGAATTGTATTTGAAGGAAATTTCGAGTATAATGAAATTCTAAGACAATCTATTAAGACCGTAATGTTTTTAACAAACAGGGAATTCCTAAAAGGGAAGAAATTATATAACTGTATTTTATAACAGAATATGAAAGTTATTGATTGGCAATAGCATGGAAAAAGATGAAAGTTAGAATTGATACGAGGAGAAGATACTTATGGAACAGGCTGAAGTGAAATATGCTCCGGGAATGAGAATCATTGTTCGCGGCGAAGAATGGATGGTAAAAAAAGTCGAGACGAACAGTTTGGGAAATCAAACCCTATATGTTATTGGGCTTTCTCAGCTTGTAAAAGATTATGAGTCAATGTTCCTTGTGGATGTTGAAAATGATATAGAAATTGTTGATCCGGCTAAGGTTACTCTTGTACCGGATGATTCTGCTTTTTTTAGAAAGTCTAAAGTATACATAGAAAGTCAGTGGAGAAGCAAGATTCCAACTGACAATAAGATTCATATTGGAAATAAAGCTGCAATGGATTTGATGTCTTATCAGCTCGAACCAGCGCAGATGGCATTAAATAAAACAAGACAGAGAATTCTTATCGCGGATACTGTAGGTCTTGGTAAGACACTTGAAGCAGGAATACTTATGTCCGAACTTATTGCACGCGGAAAGGGAAAGAGAATACTTGTTGTAACAGTAAAGAGCATGATGACACAGTTCCAAAAAGAAATGTGGAACCGTTTTACTATTCCGCTTGTGCGCTTAGATTCATCAAGAATTCAAAGTGTAAGAGCGAAGCTTCCAACGAACTATAATCCGTTTTTTTACTATGACAAAACGATTATTTCTGTTGATACTTTAAAAAATGATTTGGATTATCGTACTCATCTTGAAAATGCATGGTGGGATATTATCGTCATTGATGAAGCACATAATGTTGCAAAAAGAGGAGATAGAAGTTCTCAGAGAAGTAAGCTCGCTTCTCTACTTGCCAATCGTTCAGATACACTCATTATGCTTACTGCTACACCTCATGATGGAAAGGGACAGTCAGTTGCTTCTCTGATATGCTATGTATTGATAAATTTTGCTTCGTATGAGCAGATAGATAACTGCCCGAAAAAAGGACATAAAAAAATCCCTCCAAATTTAAAAACAAATTCAGAGGGTAATTTAGGGTATAACAAAATAACCCACCCGAATATCGTTTTTTTTATTTGGTGAGTTTGTTCTTTCAAATACGAAACAAAAAGAGCCGATGATTCGTGAATTGTTCCACAATTTCATCGGCTCTGCGTCTTAAGCGTCTGGCTCTTTGATGACAGTTATCTTCAAGTTGTCAACTTTAATCAATCTTTCTTGTCTGCATTTTGGACAATAAAGGGGATAATTCTCCAAAACAGTGTCCTTCCTAATTTTATTACGGGTTTTGCTCCCACAAACAGGACACAATATCCATTCGCATTTCATCATAATTAGTCTCTAATCCTTTCAAATCTCATTTTATATGACTTTTG
>OLWR01000758.1_pt1 | contig 18854 bp, 16 predicted proteins | sample 1673531 | NCBI WGS metagenome assembly OLWR01 (sample SAMEA103958114, study PRJEB25191) | human gut metagenome | reverse complement strand
CTGAGGGATATGAGGAGCGTATACAGTATTTTTTTGAAAACATACAGGGTATTGATAATGTAAGATTACGTACCGTATATTTTGCCGCTGTAGTTGATTGTATGAATATGTTAGTAAAGTTAGGTTACATAAAGATATAAAAAAACGACTGTTTCAAAACAGTCGTTTTTGTTTGTCTTAAATTACATTAACTTTTGCAATCTTTCGTTTACTGCAAGCAAGAATTCTTCTGTATCAACCTTTTGCTTATTTTCAAGAGTTGAAAGTGCGGCAAGGTCGCCTGTCATAAAGCCTTCTTCGATTGTTTGGATTGTAGCTTTTTCAAGATTATCAGCGAACTTGATTAGATCGTCAAGACCGTCCATTTCGCCTCTCTTACGAAGTGCGCCTGTCCAAGCAAACAATGTTGCAACAGAGTTTGTTGAAGTTTTTTCGCCCTTTAAATGCTTGTAGTAATGTCTTTGAACAGTACCGTGAGCAGCCTCATACTCATAAACACCGTCAGGTGATACAAGTACTGATGTCATCATAGCAAGTGAGCCGTAAGCGGTCGCAACCATATCCGACATAACGTCACCGTCATAGTTCTTACAAGCCCAAATATATCCGCCGTTTGAACGGATAACTCTTGCAACCGCGTCATCAATCAATGTATAGAAGTATTCGATACCGGCTGCCTCAAACTTTTCTTTATATTCGTTATCATAGATTTCTTGGAATATATCCTTGAAACGATGGTCATATTTCTTTGAAATTGTGTCCTTTGTTGCAAACCAAATATCTTTCTTCATATCAAGAGCATAGTTGAAACATGCTTTTGCAAAGCTGGCAATAGATTCATCTCTGTTATGAACACCTTGAATAATACCGTCCTCGTTGCTGAAATCGTAAATTAATTCACGAGTTTCTTTTCCGTCCTTGTCTGTGCAAACAAGCTCAGCCTTACTGCCGGCTTTAACCTGCATTTCGACGTTTTTATAAATATCGCCGTATGCGTGACGTGCGATTGTTATAGGCTTTGTCCAAGTCGGAATGTAAGGAGTGATACCCTTAACAAGAATAGGTGTTCTGAAAACTGTACCGTCAAGCATGGCACGGATAGTACCGTTAGGCGATTTCCACATTTCCTTTAGGTCATATTCTGTCATTCTTGCAGCGTTAGGTGTGATTGTCGCACACTTAACCGCAACACCGTATTTCTTTGTTGCATTCGCACTGTCAACTGTAACTTGGTCGTTAGTTTCGTTTCTGTGTTCAAGACCCAAATCATAGTATTCAGTCTTTAAGTCTATGTAAGGTGTAAGAAGAATATCCTTAATCATCTTCCATATGATTCTTGTCATTTCGTCGCCGTCCATTTCGACAAGCGGTGTTTTCATCTGAATTTTTGCCATTTTCTTATACTCCTTTTTATTATAGATAAAAAGGGACTGTAAAAAGCCCCCTTGCTGTTTATTATCTTAGCATATATATTTAATTATGTCAATGTTCATTTTGACGAATTAAGTAAATCGGAAAAATCCTCATACGGCAATGGTTTAGAATAGAAATAACCCTGAACCATATTACAGCCTGCATTTTTTAAGAAATCACGTTGACTTTGTGTTTCGACACCCTCGCAGATTGTTTTAACGTGAATTTTTGATGCCATATTAATAATTTCCTCAACAATAACTTGACTTCGCTGAACATCTTCGGTACTGTCGATAAATACTTTGTCGATTTTAAGTGTATCAATCTGCACTTTTCTAAGCAGGTTAAGCGATGAGTAACCACTTCCGAAGTCGTCCATTGATATTGTAAAACCGTGTTCTTTCAAATTGTATATAAGTGCGATTGCCGAGCTGTCCTCTTGACTGAATATACTTTCTGTAATTTCCATTTCAATATACTGCTTAGGCACTTTGTACTTTGCGACAACCGCCTCAAGCTTGTCAACAAAATTCGTATCCGAAAGGTGACATCTTGAAACGTTCATTGAAATAGGAATAACCTTTTTACCCATATCAAGGCGATGCTTTTGCATTTTCAAAACCTGTTCATATACATAGAAATCAAGGTCAACAATAAAGCCGTTGCGCTCAAAAACAGGGATAAATACGCCCGGTGAAATAATACCCTTTTCCTTGTGATTCCAACGCACAAGCGCCTCCGCACCGATGATTGTATCGTTTGCAAGTTCGTATTTCGGCTGATAGTAAACGACAAATTCACCCTTGCTCAATGCACGAACCATTTCACTTTCAATCATATTTTTCATATTAAGTTTTTTGTTCATATCGTCCGTGAAATAGCATATATAATTTGTATTTCGCGCTGATGTGTACTTTTTGGCAATATTTGCTCTGTCAATGTAAAGCGACAGGCTCAAAGCGGGGTTGTAACGCGGAATAGGGCAAACACCGATTTTTAGCGGTACTTTATAATTTGTTGTATTATGTATTGAAACATCCAAGTCCACAAGGCTCTTTAAAAGCTCACGGTTTTGTGAAGTGTCTTCAACGAGAATTAAGAAACTGTCACCTTGCGAACGTGCGTAAAGCCCGTTTTTGTGGAATTTTGATTTTATATTTTTGGCAATGTTCATAAGCGTCTGGTCGCCGACTATGTGACCGAAACGTTCGTTTATAAGTTTGAAGTTCCTTGCGTCAAGCGATGTGAGTAAGTATGATTTATCACTGTTGTTATCCAATATTTTTTCAGCCGTTTTCATAAAATACTGCTTATTCGGAATTTGCGTAAGTGTGTCCGTATGCAGAAGTTTTTTGTAATAATATTCACGCCATTTTATGAATACGATCATCGCGATTATAACAAGCAATATTATAAATATCCATTTCTTGTTTGTTTGCAACATATCTTTTACTGTCGGAACATATATATGATTTAATGTGTAGACCTTTCTTTCAAGCTCCGAATTTGTAAGTGTCACATTTTGGATTGTCTTGTTCAAAAGGCTTACGATATGCTGATTGCAGGTAAGGTTGGAAACACCAAGACTTGCGGGAACTTCAACGTCAAAGTCTTGCAATATTGAAAGCTTAGGATGTGCAATCAAACTCGTTTTAGTCTGTAAATCTGTCGACGAAACAAGTACAGCTGAAACAGTGTCGTTTTCGACTGCCGTTAAAAGTGAGTCAATGGATGAATATTTTTCGACAGACCATTGTTTGTATTTGTCGTCAAGATAATCTGTAATCCACGAATCGTCTGCCAATATGCCGACGTGAATTTCACTGTCCTCAAAAATGTTCGTGTCTTTTTTCACTAACGGCAAGTATGAAACCTTTGTATAAGGCAGTGTTGCAGTGGTAAGACCTTGTTTTGAACCTGAAACCGTAAGAATTATGTCGGCTTTACCCATAACAATTCCGTTCATTGACATTTCGGATTGATCGTATGAGATAAATTCAATTTCAAAACCGGCATTGTCGGCAACTTTTTTGATAATATCTTCGTATATACCGTTATATTCGCCCGTGTCCTTGTCATAATATGATGACGGATAATTGTTGTCGGGCGCAAGTATGCGAAGTTTAGGGTGATTTTCCTTTGCAGTCTGTTCTTCTTTCGTGTAGCCTATTGAGTTGCTGTAAGGGCGTTTAAACAGCTTTGTATATTCCATTGACAGATAGAACGGATTTTGTATTTTGTATTGATTTATAGCGCTGTTTAGCTTTGTAAGAAGATTGGTATTGCCTTTTTTTACGGCACAGTAGTAGTCCAATTTGCCGCCTTTGGCTATTAACTTTAATCCGTCGGGATTGTTTGTTGTAGGTGTAAAAATTGCGTCGATTGAATTGTTTTTTACGGCACTTAACATATCGTCCACAGTATCGTAATAAACAGGGATGTATGTAAAATTATTTGCAGCCGAAAAATCGGAAAGAATTTTTTCTATATACGAATTTTTAAGTAAACCGATTTTAATTTGATTGAATGTATCAAATTCTTCAAAATATAATTGCTTGTAATCAGTGGTATAAAGTCCTAAAAAGCCTGTTGCGATAGGTGATGATGTATAGTCAACATACGCCAAAAAGGCATCACTCACAGGAACCATACATAAAAAATCTATATTTCCGCTTTGAAGGTCGGAAATACCTTTATTAAAAGTTGTGTCATCGAAGTTTATTTCGTTAGCTATAAAATTTGTACTTGCAGTTGTATCTAAAATAGTATTTACACTATCTTCGGCATATTCACTGATACTGTTGCCGTCAAAGCTGTAATCATTAAGAATACCGGCTTTTAACGTATTCGTTTCAGCATATACCGAAAAATAAGTAAAGCAAATAACAGATGTTAAAAGCATTAAAATAATTGCTTTTATGTGTTTCATTCAAATTCCCCTTTGTTTAAATCCTCTCTCTCATATATTATATACCACATTGTCCAAATGTTCAAACAAAAAATTAAAAAAATATAAAAAAATATTGCAGACAAAACCTTTAAGGGGTATCTGCTTTATATTTGGTATACATATTACAAGTTATCGTGCATATACATATAACATATATTTTGGACAAAAGGAGGAAACAAAAAGTGGAAGAATACAATATTTACAGTGATATAGCACAGAGGAGTCAAGGAGATGTTTATATAGGTGTAGTCGGACCGGTCAGAACAGGTAAATCTACATTTATAAAAAAGTTTATGGATTTGCTTGTAATACCTAATATAGAAAATGTGTATCAGGCAGAGAGAACACGAGATGAATTGCCACAGTCCGCCGGCGGCAGAACGATTATGACGACAGAGCCGAAGTTCATACCGAATGAGGCGGTTGAAATATCCCTGGGCGATAATGCACATTTAAAAGTGAGAATGATTGACTGCGTCGGCTATATCGTGGACAGTTCGCTTGGGTATGTGGAGGATAACGAGCCGAGAATGGTTACAACTCCGTGGTTTGACCACCCGATTGCTTTTAATGAGGCGGCGGAAATAGGTACGAAAAAAGTTATTTGCGAACATTCGACTATCGGTCTTGTTGTTACGACTGACGGTACGATTACGGAGATTGACAGAAACGATTATGTTGACGCCGAAAACAGAGTTATAAATGAATTAAAGGCGATTAATAAGCCGTTTATCGTACTGTTAAATTCGGTAGCGCCTAATTCACAGAGTGCACAGAATTTAAAGGCTGAACTTGAGGCAAAGCACGGTGTACCTGTTGTGGCGGTAAATTGTGAAGAACTTAATGCAACGGATATACATAATATTATTGAAACGGTGTTGTTTGAATTTCCGCTTAAAGAAATTAATATTAAAATTCCCGATTGGATTGAAGAACTTGACAGTGAGCATTGGCTGAAAAAAGAGATATACGGTGCGATAATCGAAAAAATCGAGGACGTAAACCGTATTCGCGATGTGCGTGCATTGTCTGACGGTATGGGTGAGTGCGGTTTTGTTCAGCGTTCGTATATCGAGGGTATGGATTTGGGTGACGGTACGGTTAAGCTGTGTATGGAACTTCCGCAGGAGCTTTTCTATCGTGTGCTTGGTGAAATGTCCGGCTTTGAAATTGACGGCGAACATCAGCTTATGACGCTTATGTCGGAGCTGGCACAGATGAAAGCACAGTATGATAAGGTGTCATTCGCACTTCACGAGGTGATGGAAAAGGGTTACGGAATTGTGTCACCGTCAACAGAAGAATTGACTCTTGACGAACCGAAAATCGTTAAACAAGGCGGTAGATTCGGTGTTAAACTTAAAGCGTCCGCACCGTCTATACATATGATTCGTGCGGATATTGAAACGGAAGTAAGTCCGATTGTTGGTACTGAAAAACAGTCGGAGGAACTTGTGCATTATCTGCTGTCGGAATTTGAAACAGATCCGACAAAAATTTGGCAGTCGAATATATTCGGTAAGTCGCTTTATGAGCTTGTAAATGAGGGACTTCATAATAAACTTTCAAGAATGCCTGAATCGGCAAGAATGAAATTAAAAGAAACTTTGCAGAGGATTATTAATGACGGAAGTAACGGCTTGATTTGTATAATTCTGTAATAAGGGGTTTGATAATGAAACGTATAATAGCTGTAATCTTCGTGATTCTTTGTTTGTGCGGGTGCGATATGAAACGTATCCGCACAGAAAGCAGTATAAAGGAATATGAAACCGATTTTTCAACGGTGTATGCCGAAACAGTTAAATTCAGCGGTATGAAAAACAGTGAGTTTGAAAAAAATATCAACGCACAGATACAACAGTCCATAGACAGTGACCTTGTTGCTTTTGATTCCAAAGCACAGGAATGTAAGGATAATTTGCAAATGGGGAATAAGTGCGTTATGGAGATAGGTTGGGAGGAAACTTATAATAAAAATGATTTTATCAGTGTGGTTGAAGAAAAATATATTTATACCGGCGGTGCAAGAGGTACAACGGTGCATATTCCCGTAAATATAGATGTGTCTGGTGAAAAGGAAGTGAAACTTGCGGATTTGTTTGTTGATGACGGGTATGTCAGTACGCTTAACAGAATGATTAATGAAGAAATGGAAAAACATTCGGAAGAATATAAGGATTTGTGGGCAAAGCCTGAAATAAAACAGGAACATCAGACGGATTTTTATATTCAAGACGATGATTTGGTTATATTCTTTCAACCGTATGATTTGTCATACTATGCCCGTGGGTTCGTGGAATTTAGACTTGATTTGGAAGATTTGTCCGGGTATATGAAAGAGGAATATAGACGGTTGATAGATTAGGGGCGACCATCGGTCGCTCTTTTTTGTGTATGGGGCATCCACCAATTCGTAGGGGCGACCATTGGTCGCCATGTTGTGTGCTTAAGAGAGTAGGGGACGGCGCCCACGACGTCCATTTTCCCACATCAATTCCGTAGGGGCGATCATCGGTCGCCCCTTGTTCAACACACTTAAACATCGATTTCAAAATGATAACTACCGTCTACAAGTGTATGAATATCACCGTTAGGCAATTTCAAAGTTGCGGTTGTATTAGTCGGAACAGTGCAATCATACGTAAATTTACCGTCATGCAATTTCCATGCAGAACTGATTTTACCGTAAGGTGACGTAAAACTGCCTTTGGCATAAGTCAAACCGCCTCCGAATTTCGGTGAAAGCATAAATGATTTATACCCAAATTCAACGGGACAAATACCAAGTATATCGGTAAAGAACCATTGACCTATCGCACCGTAAGAATAATGGTTAAACGAATTCATTGAAACATCGCCGAAAGTACCTGTTTCGGCAATATACGAATTCCAACGCTCCCATATGGTTGTAGCACCGTTTTTGACACTGTAAAGCCAAGACGGATTGTCTTCCTGCTCAAGCAACTTAAAAGCAACATCATCAAGACCGACTTTTGAAAGTGCAGGTGCAAGATGTGATATACCGAGAAAGCCGACTGTAAGTTTGCAGTTGTTTCTCAATATTGAGTTTTTGAAATATTCTCTTGTATTTTTAAGTTTGTCTGTGGGGATAAGATCAAAGTCAACTGCAAGTGCATATGCTGTTTGACTCGGACAGTGCGGAGTGTTTTCGGCATAATATGTATATCGCGTAACACTTCCGTCAAGTGCGACCGATTCGCCGCAATGTGCGGTCTGTGAACTCACTTCGCCGTAATACGAAACAGAGCCGTCATCATTAACCCACGCGTCATTGAATGCACGTTTTATATTTTCAAATAATTCAGTATATCGCTTTTCATCATCGGTTTTGCCGAGAATGTACGCGGTTCTGCGGAGTATGTCGGCAGAATGTGCGGCATATGCCGTTGCGGAATATATGTAAGGCGTGGAATTGTCATAAGTAAGGTGGTCGCCACGGCATTGCTGTACTTGAATATACGGAATTGTCGCAAGGTCGGATTGTTCCGGTACTTCCTTGCCGTCAACCGTTCGTACACCGTAATTACGGCGGTCAGTGCTGTTTTGATATTCAACCCACTTTTTCATCATATCATAGCATTTTTTTAGTATGCGTATATCGCCGTATGTTTCATACATTTCCCACGGCACAATCGTTGCAGCGTCACCCCAGCCGCCGCAACCGTCAATGCGGTTATCACCGCCAAGAGGGGCGGTATCGGGAACAGCACCGTTTTTATTGTACATAGTTTGTGCGTCAATCAAATCATCAAGCCATTTGTCGATAAACGACTTTATGTTCATATTATATGCACCTGTTTTTGCGAAAACCTGCATATCACCCGTCCAACCCATACGCTCGTTGCGTTGCGGACAATCAGTAGGAATTAGCAGAAAATTGCCGATTTCACCCCAACGGATATTGTGCTGAAGCCTGTTAATAAGCGGATTTGAACATTCAAATTCACCTGTAACAGTGTCAATATTCGATATTGCAAGACCGTCAACCGAGATAATCATATCTTTTGATATATCGCAACCGTTACCGCTGATTTCCACATATCTGAAACCGTGTGACGCGAAAGTGGGAATAAACTCCTCCGTATCACGTCCGCAAAGTGTATAAATATCGGTATTTGCGGCGGAACGCAGATTTTTTATATAAATACAGCCGTCTTTATACGTCATTTCGCCGTAACGAATTTTAATCGACTGACCGCATTGACCTTTAACTTTCAATTTTATTGTTCCGACCATATTTTGACCGACATCATAAACGAAATGATTTTTCGGATTTTCACACACGAATTTACCGACAAAGTTTTTTATAATTTTTGCAGTATTACCCTTTTGGGCGGTTAATTTAAAATCAGTATCGGATAGTGTGCCGTTTGTCGGGACAGGCTTTTTAGGTTGTTGTTTGATACCGCATTTAACCCAGCGTTTATCGTCCGCAAGGGGATTGTATTCAAGCCTTGCGTCATAGCTTTCGCCGTCAAAATAATCACAGTCGCTTATCGGTGCTTTATCAGTAAACTCCCACGAACTGTCTGTTTTGATAACCTCGCTTGTTCCGTCAGTGTAGACAATATTCAGCATAGCAATAAACGAACTCTCTTTGCCGTATATCATAGCACCGCTGTAACCGCAAAAGCCCGAATAATGTCCTCTTCCAAGAACTGCACTTATGACATTTTTACCGTCTGCAAGCATATCGGTAACGTCAAAAGTTTGGTATTGAATTCTTAGTCTGTAGTCGGTAAAACCGGGATTGTAAAAATCGTCACTGACTTTTTCGCCGTTTATGCAGGCATTGTAAAAACCTTGTGCAGACGCATAAAGACGTGCCGATTTAATTGTTTTTTCTATATTGAAACGTTTGCGGATATTTACAGACGGTACGGGATTGACAATTTCAAATGCGTTGTTGATTGTGAGTTTTCCGTTTTCGTATGTGCCGAGTGCCGAAAGTAAGCCATTTTCAAAATTATCCTCTTGCAAAACAAGATTGTTTGTTTCGATTTTTAAGTGACTGATTTCGGCAACGCTGTTTAGCTGATTAAAGCCGACAGACATTAAAAATGTCTTGCGTGGCTGATTTATGATATTTTTCGGAAGAATATCTTCATCAATTACTTTTTGACCGTTCAGATAAAGAAGTACATTTGTTTTGTTTACCGATAATTCAAGGCTGTCGGAATGTTCGGTAACGTGGAATGTACCGAGTAATTTTTTATACGGAACATTGTCATTCCAAGCATTGTCGGATATTTCGTAAACAGAAACGCTGTCTTTGCCGATGTTAAATAGGACATAGTTATCTTTATTTCTTGCGTTCACAACCAAGCCGAGATTGTCCGACTTGAAAGTACAAGAAATTTTATAGTTATCAACGGCATATGTGTTGACGGTTTCTTGCGGACTGCCAATCCAATCGGCATTAAATTCATTATTCATTAAGCCTGTTTCAAAATCGGCAGTATCGCTTGTGTATTCATTGCCTTGTTCGTCTCATACGCTTACTTGCCAAGAATACTTTGTCATAGCCGATAAAGACTGACCGTCGTATTCAATGCAGATTGAACGGTCAGATGTAACTTTACCGCTGTCCCAAACCGTATCATTGTCGGAGCGAACAATAATTCTGTAAGCGGTTTGAATAGTACCGCTGATTTTCGATTGCAGTTTCCAAGAAAATCGCGGTTTCTTTTCGTCAATTCCGATTGGATTTATTAAATCCTCTGTTTTCATATCGTAAATAATCATAATTCTAATCTCCGTCTGTTTTATTAATATCATTATACCATAGCACAATATAAAATGTTTCAAAATTTTGCTTGAAATCGTTTATTTTTTGCTTTGTATTTTGACATTGCATATAATATTTGATATAATATGCAAGTTAAAAGAAGGGAGAGATTAGAATGAAGAAAAATGTAAAGAAAATAACGGTCGGAGGACTGCTTATCGCATTGGCACTTGTATTGCCTATGGCATTTCATTTAACGGGAGTACCGCAACCGGGTCAAGTATTTTTGCCTATGCACATACCTGTATTACTCGGAGGATTTGTTTTAGGACCTGTGTTTGGATTTTTTGTAGGATTGTTTTCACCGATTATAAGCTCTGTTTTGACGGGTATGCCGGCAGTAGGCAGATTGCCGTTTATGATGATTGAGCTTGCGGTATACGGATTGGTAAGCGGTTTGATGTATAATACATTTAAGTTTAATAAGAAGAAAATGGGTACATATATTTCACTTTTAACTGCAATGCTTTGCGGTAGAATTGTGTATGCAATTTCATTGTTTGTTGCGGTAAATCTTATGGGTATACAGTGTGGCGGACCTATTGCGGCAGTTACCGCAACAGTCAGCGGTGTACCTGGAATTATAATTCAAGTTTTGATAATTCCGCCTGTTGTATATGCACTTGAAAGGAGCGGTTACATTGACAGACATTTTAGAATCTGCAAAGGAACAGTTGCATAATAATAATTTTTCTATTGTGATTGTAGGCGAAAATGATGTTTATACTTCAACGAAACACGGCGTTGCACCTCTTTTGGAAATTCTTGACGGTGGGGATGATGTTATAAAAAATTCGTTTGTTGCCGATAAAGTTGTTGGTAAAGCAGCGGCTTTACTTATGGTAAAAGGCGGGGTAAAAGAGGTTTATGCCGATATTATAAGCTCTCATGCACTTGATGTTTTTGAAAAATATAAGGTTAAGGCATATTACGGTAATTTGGTTGAGTATATTATAAATCGTGATAAAACAGGTATGTGTCCTATGGAAAAGGCGGTGCTTGAAGCAGATGAACCGAATATGGCATATGATGTGCTGAAAAAGAAAATTGCTGAAATGAGAAAGGACGGTCATTGATCGCCTTTTGCTATATAATAAATATTTCGTAGGGCGGCCGTTGGTCGCCTTTTTGTGTGGCTTTGTATTGCAATACGGCAAGTGTTTCGTAGGGGCGACCATTGGTCGCCCTTAAGGAGTTAGTGTGTGGGGAAAAGGGACGTCGTGGACACTTTTACCACCACTCCGTCACTTCGTGCCACCTCTCCTCAAGGAGAGGCAATTTGTAAGGCTCCCATTGAGGGGAGCTGTCGGCAATGCCGACTGAGGGGTGGCAATAGAAAAATAGGCAACGGGCGACCGATGATCGCCCCTACGGATTTGTTGTATTGGAAAAGGGACGGCACCACGACGTCCTTTTTTTGCCACCACTCCGGCACTGCGTGCCACCTCTCCTCAAGGAGAGGCAAAAAGGCTCCCATAGAGGGGAGCTGTCGGCAGAGCCGACTTAGGGGTGGTGTGAAATACAAAGGAGTGAATAAAATGGATTGTTTATTCTGCAAAATAATTGACGGAGAAATTCCGTCAAACAAGGTATATGAAGATGATATGATGTTAGCATTCCGTGACATCAATCCGCAAGCACCGGAGCACATTGTTATTGTGCCGAAGTGTCACATTGCAAGTGCGAATGAAATTAATGCAGAAAACGTAAAGTATGTTGCGGCTATATGGGAAAAGATACCGCAGATTGCGTCTGAATTGGGATTTGCCGAAAACGGTTACAGAGTTGTAAACAACTGTGGCGAGGACGGCGGTCAGACTGTTCCGCATTTGCATTTTCACCTTATGGGCGGTAAGAAGTTTACTGATCTTTAATAAAAAATAATCTTTTTAACTGTCGTTTTAAACGGCAGTTTTTTTGTCAAAAAACGGTTTACTTTTGTATATCTTTATTATATAATAATATAATAGGATTAGTTTAATTAGGAGGAAATTAAGAATGGGAAAACTATTTGGAACGGACGGTATAAGAGGTATCGCCAACAAAGACCTTACTGCCGAATTGGCTTTTAAAACAGGTCAAAGCGGTGCATATGTGCTTACAAAACATTCTTCAAAAAGACCGAGAATACTTATTGGTAAAGATACAAGAAAATCAGGTGATATGCTTGAGGCGGCTCTTACTGCCGGACTTTGTTCGATGGGCGCAAAGGTTATTCCTTTGGGTGTAGTTCCTACACCGGCTGTTGCGTATCTTACAAGATACTACAAGGCTGATGCAGGTGTTGTTATCTCTGCATCTCACAATCCATGCGAATACAACGGTATAAAGTTCTTTAACAGTGACGGATACAAGCTAAGTGACGGAATTGAAAATGAAATTGAAAGCTATATACTTGGTGAAAAGGCTATCGAAGAATTGCCTACTCACGGCAAAGTCGGTTATGTAAGTGCTAACCACAACGCTGTTGAGGATTATGTTGCGTTTGCTGTTTCTACGATTGACTGCCGTCTTGACGGTATGAAAATCGCTGTTGACTGTGCAAACGGTGCAAGTTATGAAACTGCTTTCAAAGCTCTTAACAAGCTTGGTGCAAACGTTGAGGCTATACACAACACTCCTGACGGTGTAAACATCAACCATATGTGCGGTTCTACTCATATGGAAAGTTTACAGGCTTACGTTACTTCAATCGGTGCGGACATCGGTATAGCTTTTGACGGTGACGCGGACAGAATGTTGGCTGTGGACGAAAACGGCAAGCTTATTGACGGTGACCAGATTATGGCGGCTTGTGCAAAGTTTATGCGTGATAACGGTACATTGAAGCAAAATACTCTTGTTGCAACGGTTATGAGTAATCTTGGCTTATTTATGGCAGGTGAAAAAATCGGTATCAACATTCCGCGTACAAAAGTAGGCGACAGATATGTACTTGAAGAAATGCTGGCAAAGGGTTACAATATCGGCGGTGAACAATCTGGTCACATCATTTTCCTTGACCACAACACAACAGGTGACGGTCTTGTAAGTGCTTTGCAATTCTTATCGGTACTTAAAAAGACAGGTATGAAAGCGTCTGAGGCGGCAAGCATTGTAACGGTTATGCCGCAAGTGCTTAGAAATGCCGTTGTTAAACTTGAAAATAAAAACAGTTATATGGAAAATGAAGAAATAGCTGCGGCTTGCAAGGCTCTTGAAGATGAATTTGCCGGCGAGGGCAGAGTCCTTATCAGACCTTCGGGTACTGAACCGCTTGTTCGTGTTATGATTGAGGGTAAGGACGAAGAATACATCACAAAGAAAGCTGAGGAACTTGCAGAACTTATTGAAAAAATCTTGGGATAAAAGTGGTTGTAAGAAATATGGATAAAATAATTTCACTAATGATAACTGCTGTTATGACTGTTACGTCGTGCAGTTTTAAAGGTGAAAATCCGCTTGACGGCAAAAGAATTGCGTTTATTGGTGACAGTATCAGTTACGGCACTAATTGGCAAGGCGGTTACGGCAAGTTGATTGGGGAACAATATAATATGAATGTTACAAATGTCAGCAAGGGCGGTGCTACTCTTGCTGACAATGTGCATTGGTCGGAAAATTCAGACGGTTACAGACCGTATATTACGGATATGCTCGATAACCTTGACGGCGATTATGAATATATCATTGCCGAGGGCGGTTTGAATGATTTTTGGGGCCATTCGGAACTTGGAGAAATTACAGACGGTTTCAGCGGTGATTTTGATGAAAACACAATGACCGGCGGTATGGAAAAAATGTTTTTTGAAATTAAAAATGATTTTCCAAACGCGAAAGTAGGGTTTGTTATTACACACGATCCGTTTACATATGACGCCGAAGGTAATTTTGAATCGTATTATGAGCGTATAAAAGAAGTATGCGACAAGTGGGATGTTTCGTATCTTGATTTGTATGCAAAAAATAATTCCGATACAGGTGTAAATGTGCGTGACGATGATATGCGCAAGTTGTATTTTGGAACGGAAAGTAAGCCTGACGGTGACGGCACTCATCCGAACGAACTCGGTTATCAGGCTATTTATGTTGAGCCGATGATACCTTGGCTGAAATCTTTATAAAATGGATAGGTGAATGATGAAGGATTTAATTATAAACGGAAGCAGACAGCTTGATATACCGCTTGATGATGTGCAAGTAGATAAATTTATGGAATACGCGCGTCTTTTGGTTGAGTGGAACGAAAAGATTAATCTTACTGCGATAACAGATGATGAAGGCATTGTAACAAAACATTTTCTTGACTCGCTGACCGCAATAAAGACTGGATATGTCAAGGGAAAAGTGATTGACGTCGGAACAGGTGCGGGTTTCCCCGGACTTGTGCTGAAAATCGCAAAGCCTGAAATTAAGCTGACTTTGCTTGACAGTCTTAACAAGCGAATTAACTTTTTAAAGGACGTTTGTGAAAAGGTTGATATAAATGATGTAGAATTTGTCCATTCGCGTGCGGAGGACGGCGGTAAAAACAGAGATTACAGAGGTAAGTTCGATACCGTTGTGTCGCGTGCAGTGGCTAATTTGACTGTGCTTTCGGAGTGGTGTATTCCGTTTTTGAAACAAGGCGGTTACTTCCTTGCTTTGAAAGGTCCGTTGGCAGAGCAGGAAGTAAAGGACGCTAAACGTGCCATAAAAATACTCGGCGGACAGATTGAGGACATTGTTGAGGCGGAAATTCCGTTCACCGAATTGAAACACAAGATAATAGTTATAAAAAAAGTAGGACAAACTCCGCTTAAATATCCGAGAAAACCGGGTATTGCAACAAAAACTCCTATCGGAACTTGTTATAATTTGGTGAAATAAAAAAATAAAATTGAATATTGTCGAATTATAATTGCAAAAAGTACTTGCAATATGGAAATATTATGCTATAATAGTAAATGTAAGGCAGATAGTATCAATACGGTACATTTCTAACAAGGTTTCCCCAAGGCCTTGTTCTACCCCCAAAATGTCTTACACCTTCCACCACCGAGGGTAAACAGCGATAATGTTGTTACATCAAGTGTAAACATCAATGCCGAACATTATCGCTGGTTACTCTTTTTAATTTCAGTGAAATTAAAAAGAGTATGATTAAAATGACCGTGCGAGAATTTCTTCGCGAGGCTCAGAAAACGCACATGGACAAACAAAGGGTGTGTGGGATATATTTTTTAACTATTCAGTGTAAAATAATGTAAAATAGCGTAGGAGAAATTTCCATGATTAGTTTCCTTAGAAAATCAACGGTACAAGATAAAATGCGGATTGTATCACTTCCGCTTTATATGATAGCACCAAATCCTAATCAGCCGAGAAAATATTTTGAACCGCAAGCTATGGAGGAATTGAAAAATTCTATAATGGAATACGGTTTAATTCAGCCGGTAACGGTACGCAGGCGCAGCGGTGAATACGAGCTTGTAGCAGGTGAAAGACGTTTTCGTGCTGCACAAATGGCGGGACTTGACGAAATACCGGCGGTTATAATTGAGGCTGACAATGATAAATCGGCAATTTTGGCTTTACTTGAAAATTTGCAGAGAGAGGATTTATCGTTTTTTGAGATAGCGGAAAGTTATAAAAGTCTTATTCGTGAACAGGGACTTACACAAACGGAGTTGGCTTTGAAAGTCGGAAAAAGTCAAGCATCGGTTGCAAACAAAATACGATTATTAAAACTACCTCCGCTTGTGAAAAAATTAATAAGAGATTACGACCTTACGGAACGTCACGCGAGGGCTTTGCTGTTGCTTAACAATGAAGAAAAACAGCTTGAGGCTGTCAAACTTATTTGCCGTGACAATATGAATGTTACACAAGCAGAAGAACTTGTACGCACCATGAATATTCCGAAACCGAAACCTATCAATGACCTTCGCATAACAACTGCAAAAGATGTTAAAGTATTCAAAAACACCGTAAAACGTGCGGTTGATTTGATGAAAAAAAGCGGCATAGACGCAAGAATCGAAGAAAATTCTTTTGAATGGGGAACGGAATACATAATTAAAATAAAAAAGACTGACAAAAAATAAATGTTTACATTACCTCCTTTGCGGTATATAATAAGCAAAAGGAGGTTTTTTAGTGTGGAAAAATCAATAAAACTTGTTGCATTTGATATGGACGGAACTGTTTTGGACAGTAAACTGCGTTTGCCGAAAGGTCTGTTTGAAATGATTGAGTCACATCCCAACGTGAAATTTGTTGTCGCAAGCGGCAGGCAGTATTACAGTCTTTTGAATATATTTAATCCGATTAAGGATAAATTGATTTTTATTTCTGAAAACGGCGGAATTATAATGGAAAAGGACAAGGTTATTCATATTATGCCCGTTCCTGACGCTAAGGCATTGGAAGTGCTTGATTTGGTGAGTGAGGACAAAGGGATTTATCCTGTGCTTGGGTGCGAAAAGACATCTTATATAGAAAACCCGCCTGAATATGTTATGAACGATGTCGCACAATATAATGTGCGTTTGGAAACTGTTGATGACATAAAATCGGTGGTGGGCAAGGATAATATTTTAAATCTTGCACTTTACTGCCACAAAAGAGCAAAGGATAATATACTTCCCAAACTCGCGGATATAAGCGGTGATTTGAAAGCTGTTTTATCGGCGGAAAGTTGGGTTGATGTTATTAATGCAAATGTAAATAAGGGCAACGCAATTAAGGTTATTCAGGAAATTTACGGTATTTCGCCCGAAGAATGTGTTGCGTTCGGTGATTATATGAATGATTATGAAATGCTCCAAAATTGCGGCGAAAGTTACGCCATGGAAAATGCACACGATGAAATTAAAAAAGTTGCAAAATACATCGCACCGTCAAATGATGATGAGGGTGTAATGCAGGTATTAAAGAAAATATTGTGATGAAACTAAAAAAAATCCGTCATTTGACGGATTTTTTGCGTACAAATAAAAGGTATGTATAAAATACCTTTTATTTGATTAAAGCGTTTTAATATATGTTTTTGCAAACTCCTCTAAAAGTTCGTCACGTTCTATTTTAACAATCAGACCTCTTGCACCGTTATAGCTTGTTATGTAGGTCGGGTCGCCTGAAAGGATATATCCTACTATTTGGCTGATAGGATCATAGCCTTTGATTTTCAGTGCCTCATATACTTTGGCAACTATTTCTCTGACTTCCTTTTCCTTATCAAACTCAAGGTTGATTTTCATTGTTTCGTTAAATTCCATGATATTCACCCTTTCTGCTAAAAATAGCATATCATTTATTTATAGCATAGTACAAATACAATAAAATTGCAAGTGCTTTAGCTAAAATTTTATAATAAATTAATATTTATACATTATTTAATCGAGTTCAAACAGATTGTCAACGTTATTGACAGGTCCGACTGCTGAAATACACATAGTCGAACTGTCGAGAACTCTGTCTATTATTTCCGCAACCGAATCGGCATTTACTGCGTCGAATTTTTTCAGTGCTTCTTCCTGCGTGTATATCGGTTTATTCAAAAGCAATGAGCGACCTGCGCCTTGCATTCTTGCGCCTGTGCTTTCGCTTGAAAGTATATAATTACCTTTAAGCTGTTCTTTTGCTTTTGTGATTTCTGCCGATGTCAGCTTATTGCGTTTAATCGTATTGATTTCTTTTGAAATAAGATGTGCGACTTCGCCAAGACTCTCGGGACTCATTCCGGCAGAAATATCAAATACACCCGTATTGATATACGCACTGTGTCCCGCACTTATCGAATACACCAAACCACGCTGTTCGCGTATGTTTTGGAACAATCTTGACGACATTCCGCTGCCGAACACGTTGTTAAACACAAGCAGACTGTACACCGATTCGTCCATAACATCAATGCCCTTGAACGTTGCGACAAGCTGGACTTGTTCAATATCTTTTTCTTTTACGATATTATTCTTGCTTATATAAGGTGCGTCGGGAAGATACGGTTTTGTGTCAAGCATTTTCTTTGTACCGAAATACTTTTCAAGAAGTTCAAAAAACGTATCGTCAAAATTTCCTGATACTGATATTATAGTATTCGCACTTGTATAATGATTATTCATATAGTTTCTCATTATATCCGGCGTTATGCCGTCAAGACTTTCATATGTGCCGAGAATCGTTCTGCCCATAGGTGTGTCGCCCCACGCGGCGTATGACGAAAGGTCATACACAAGATCCTCCGGACTGTCCTCATACATACGGATTTCTTCTTTTATAACCTGTCTTTCAAGTGCCATATCATCAGGTGAAAGACTCGGATTATAAAGCATATCCGAAAGAATTTCAAGTGCAATCGGAATATGCGAATCAAGTGTTTTTGTGTAAAAACAAGTATATTCACGTGAAGTAAATGCGTCAAGCTGACCGCCGACCGAATCTATTTCGTGTGCAATTTGTGCCGCCGACCGATTTTTCGTTCCCTTAAAAAGCATATGCTCGATAAAATGAGAAATTCCGTTTACTTCTTTATTTTCATATCGTGAGCCGTTGCCTACCCATACTCCGATTGAGATTGACTTTAGGTAATCAATCTTTTCGGCAACTACTTTTATACCGTTTGAAAGTGTTTTATATTGATACAATATTATACTCCTTTATCATATATATTATTAGACGTAAATTTATACTGATTTGTTCCAAATTCGACTAAAATTT
>OLWR01000747.1_pt1 | contig 19087 bp, 19 predicted proteins | sample 1673531 | NCBI WGS metagenome assembly OLWR01 (sample SAMEA103958114, study PRJEB25191) | human gut metagenome | reverse complement strand
GAACACCCATTGGTTCCACGTGTCGCGGATCGCGTTGGCCTTCTCGATGGCGGCCATCGTGGCCTTCTGGTCCTTGACGCGTTTGGGTTTGCCGGCCGGCGTGGTCTCCGTGGGGGAGTCCTTGGTGACGGTGATCTGCGCGTTGTTCAGGCACGCCTCCAGCAGTTGGAACGGGTTGCGGTCCTCGGTGCCGTACGTCCTCGCGGCCTTGTAGTCGATGTCGCCGCCTCCCGAGTAGCCGACGCGCCATTGTCCGAGCTGGGGGATCCAGTCGATCGAGTATTGGGCGAGCTTGCCGGGCGTGAGCCCGTGGCCGTGGACGTTGAACGTCTCCATCATGAAGTCGTGGACGTCCCTGGCGGGGATCCACGGGGCTCCCAGCGGCGCCTTGATCTGCTCGGCCTCCAATGGGGTGGGCTGCACGCGTTCCAGCAAGCCGGCCACGTGTTCGAGCCGTTCCGCGTCCGCCTGGTCGGCGTGCGCGGCCTCGGCGCGCTCCGGCTGCTTACGCCATTGTCCGAGCTGCTCCTCGCGGCGCGCTCGGAACTCCCGGTAGTCGTCGGGGCGCGCGTCGATGGCGCGTGGCGGGACGCCGTAGGCGTTGTGCTCCCGCGCCTGGCGCAGTCCGTCTGGCAGTTCGCGGGCGATGCCCCAGATCCATTCGCTGAGGGACATGTCGGTGGCGAGCCGTTCGGCGAGCCGTGTGGGCTCGTCGGTGCCGGGCATGAGAGTGCGTGCCATCGCGCCGATGGTCGTGTCCGTCCAGACGGGCCGGCCGTTCGCGTCGTCGGCGCGCCAGCTTTCGAACAGGTTGGAGAGGATCGCGGTCTTGTCGGCGATGTCGAGCCGGTCGGTGTGGGCGATCTTGTGGACGAAGAGGGCGAGGTCCGTGACGGGCATGTCCCGGGCGGCGAGGATCGGCGCGTAGTTCTGCGGCGCGTCGCCGTCGCGCCATGTCCAGCACAATGCGTCCCACAGCGGGCTGGTGCCGTGCGATTGGTGCCATGCCGGCGCGTGCCACGGTTTCCTCTCGCCGGTGTCGGATCGTTCGAGGGTGACGCGCGCATGCTGTTCGGGAAGTTCCTCCACCGCCCGCCAGGCGAGGGCGAGGACGAGTTCCGGGTTGCGGCTCCAGCCCATGGTCCATGCGTTCCGTCCGGCGATGCGTTCGATGACCGGTGCCGGATCCCTGTAGGATTCGGCGGAGTACGGGTCCTTGAGGCTGCGCCACACGTCCGCGCCCGCCTCGCTGATCCATTCGCCCGCCCGCTCCGTGGCGGGCATGTCCTCCGGCGTCGCGTAGGTGGATGCCGTGAACTCGGTCATGGCCTCGGTGCCGGCGCGGCGCTTCAGACGGTCGGCCATGGCCGTGACGCGGTCGAGTTTCGTGCCCACGTCGCCGGTGAGGTAGTCCTCGGCGGGCATGACCGTGCCGGTATAGGGGTCGCGTATGATGCGGTCGCCCAGGCCGGCCTCGGCCTCCTCGACGGTGGTGTCGGCGAGGCGCGCGATGAGTTCCAGGTCGACCCTGCCGGCGCGGTCGAGGCTGATGTTCAGCGCGTCGTCCAGGCTGTCCGCATGGTCGGGCATGGGCGGCACGGGGCTGATGGTCCGTTGCGAGAGGCATTTCGCCTTGCCGACGAACCTTCCTTTTTCGTCGGTCTCCTCCAACGCCATGACGAGGTGGCGGCCGGATTCCTCGCTGTCGTAGGCGCGCCGGTTGGCGCGGTCGTTCAGGCGTCCGAACTCGCCGGTGAACCGGTCGTATGCCTGGTCGAGTTCCTTGCGTTTGGTCTCCACGGCGGGGTCGTCCACGTGGGCGGGGTCGAGTTCGAGGCGTTGGAGTTCGCGCGCCAGGTCGCGCAGGCGGATCATGCCGCGCAGTCGGCGTGCCTCGTCGCCCTGGCCGTGGGCGGCCTCGGTGACGGTGGCGCCGTCGCCGTACCAGACCACGCCGCGCTGGTCGACCGAGTATTCGAACGGGGTCACATGGTCCGGGCGGACGATGACCTCCGCGCGTTCGGCCGGTTCCATCTCGCCCAGCTGCAACGGCGGCCTGCCGTGGGTGATCTGCATGGAGAGCAGTGTCCGGAGCCGTTCGCCGATCCGTTCCGTGTCGCCCTGGAAGACGACGTCGAAGTCGCCGCCGAACCGTCCGATCACCGGTCTGATGTCGCCCACCGCGTGCGTGGGCATGTCGTTGGCGACCGCCTGGTTGACGTTGACGGTCACGTCCTGGTAGCCGGGCACGGCGATCGGCGTGGAGTGGATCCATGCCTCGTCGGGCGTATGGTCGAGCGTCCGTTCGCGTCTGCGCAGCACGAGCACGTCGGTGACGGCCTCGGTGCCGGCCTGGCGGGCGAACGTCGAGGACGGCAGACGCACCACGCCGACGAGCTCGGCTTTTCTCGCGAGGTCGGCGCGCATGGTCTCGGAGCGTTTGTCGAGCGTGTACCTGCTGGTCAGCAGCATCGCGACGCCGCCGGGGCGCAGCGCGTCCACCGAGCGTTCGATGAAGTAGTCGTGCAGGGGGAGGCGGGATGTGCCGCCGTCCGTGGTCCGGTAGTCGAGGCTGATGTCGCCCGAGTAGGGCACGTTGCCGATGGCGAGGTCGAACGATCCCTGTTGGATGGTGCAGTCCGCGAGGTCCGCGTTGAGGATCGTGGCGTCCGGGTTCAGCGCGGCGGCGATGCGTGCGCTGATCGGGTCGAGTTCCACGCCCGACACGTGCGCCGCGACGTCGTCGGGGATGCCGGCCATGAAGTTGCCGGTGCCGCATCCGGGTTCCAGTACCTGGATGGGTGTGGGGCCGATGCGGAGCGCGTCCCACATGGCCTTGACCACGGGGCCGGGCGTGTAGTAGGCGGTCAGTGTGGAGGCGCGGGCCTGCGTGTACTCTTCCGGGGTGAGGGCCTGTTCTATCGCGTCGCGGATCGTCCGCCATTCGGGCTTGTCCGAGAACGCGTCCGCGCATCCGCCCCAGCCGGAATATCCGCGTAGTGTGTCCATTTGCTTCGCTGAGGGCCGGCCGCCGTTGTCTCCGCCGAGTTTCTTGAGTGTCTGGATGGCGGCGATGTTCGCTTCGGCGCGTTCGCGTGGCGAACGCGCGCGCTGCGCGTCGAGGGATGCTAGAAGCTCTCCACGACCTCGTGGATCGCCATGCTCATCGACTCCGACTGGGCCTCGTTCATCCCGTTGAGCCGGTCCAGGTCGGTCAGCTGTGGTGCCGCCTTCAGGCAGTCCGTCCGGTTGAGCAGGTGCCTGGACTCCATTAGCTGGTCCATGATCTGCGCCTGGCGTTCCCTCGTGCGCGTCTCGATGTCCCGCAGATGCTCCTCGAGCACGTTGGCCATCATCATCTCCCTGAACCGCTGGGGATGGTGCTCCTTGAGCCAGATGAGACGCATCCGCTGGATGCCGTGGACGCTGTTCGTCGTGAACACCTTGTACGGCAGTGCGTCCTCGGAATACAGGTTCGGCAGCGTCTCCTTCAGGCGTTCCAGCTTCCTGCTGTTCTCCTCGTAGCGCGCCTTGAGCTGCGGGTCGGTCCATGTCATCTCGTCCATCGTCGTTCCTTTCTTCAGTGTTGTTTTCCGTGCCGGAGGATTGTGTGAAACGTTTTACCACAGGTTGCGGCATGGTCTCGCCGGGCGTGGCGGCGCCGACGCCGAGCTTGTTCTCGGCGGCGATCCGCGCGTCCCGCCGGCCGAGTCCGCGGAGCCGGTTCTCCCGGTATTCGGCCGCCACGGCGGCTATCGTCTCGTCGTCCGCGCCGCGCGCGCGGAGCCGTTGCACCGCGACATGGCCCACCGTTATCTCGTATCCGCGCACCTGTTCAGCTATCCTGTCGGCCTGCCTTTGCTCCTCCTCGAGAAGGCTGAACAGGTCGATCTGCTCGTATTCGGCCGATGCTGTCCGCTTTGCGTATAGGCGTTTTCTCGCCATGGTTTGCTCCTTTCTTATAGTGTTTTCCGTTGGCCGTGGTTCCGGTCGATGCCGGGTGCCGGCGTGGCTGTGTTGAGTCCGTCGAGGTTCTCCCTGAGCCTGGTATGGAACCGGTCGAGCGTTGACTTCAGGTCCGTGTGCCGTCGTTCCGGATCGTCGCGGCGCGTCGTCTCCGGCGGTTCGGCTTTCGCTCCCGGGTCGGCGGCCGGCGAGCCGGCTTCGTCGTGGTCCCGTCCCTGTTCCGTCTCCTTGGTCGGTTCCGTTTCCCGTGGCGTGCCCGTCGCCTCCGCGTCCTGTTCGACGGTTGGCTGGGTCGGCGTTTTGTCTCTGTCCTGCGTCGGTTCCTGTGCGCCGGCGAGTTCCTGGATGAGGAGCCCGGCGGCCTGACGGCGTTGACGGCTGGTCCACCGTCCCTCGTCCGCTCCGGCGGTCCGGTCGACGAGGCGGCGCGCCCATTTCAATGCGACGGCCGGCTTGTACGTGCCGGCGCGCTGGTATTCGGCGAACCGGCCCTGCATGCGTTCGATCTGCGGCCAGGATTCCTCCACGGTCTTCGAGGCGAGTTCCACCGATGCCGTGTCGAGCGACTCCTCGGCGTCGCGGTTGCGTTTCTGCGCGTCGATGATCGCCTGGACGAGCGTCTGCGGGTCGACCTGCATGGTGCGGCGTTCCGTGCCGCGGCCGGTGAACAGTTCGACCGGGGTGCCGGGTCTGAATCTGAGGTTGACGGCCCGTCCCTCGTTCTTCTGCTTTTGGTTCTTTCCGCTCATGAACATGTCGGTGGCCCAGCCGGTCAGGTCCTTGCCGTCGATGGCGGTGCCGCGGGGGAGTCCGACGATCATCTTCGGCCAGTCGCGTCCGTCCTTCGCGTGCAATGTATAGGTGTGTGCGAGCCTGTTCGCCACCCACGCGTTCGGCCAGACCTGTTTTGTCGTCGCGGCCGTCCGAGCCGGTGTCTGTGTCGCGGCGGCGGGGTCGGTGGCCTGCGCTGGTTGTTCCTGCTGGGGGAGCGCCGGCGTCGGTGAGATGGGGCGCCCCTGGAGGATGGATATGGCGGCTTGGTCGGTGAACTCGTCCCAGTCCGGGGCGCGCCGGCCGTCGTTCAGGTGCAGCAGCGGCTTCTGCTCCAGTCCCGGTTTGAGCAGTCCGCTGCGCATGACGCGGCCGGTCATGCCCTGGACGACGGGGCCGCCGTCGCGTTCGCGCCAGTACTGGTATTCGTCCCGGTAGACACGGCTTTGGGTGAGCAGTTCGCCGTCGCTCATGGTCTTGGCGGGGAAGGATTCCCTCATGTCCTCGCTGTGGCTGATGCAGGTGACCTGCATGCTCAGGTCGTCGTATTGCAGGTGCTTGAAGCTCATCGCGTCGAACAGTCCCTGCTGGTTTCGATGCCAGGAGAAGACCATGAGGTCGTATCCGTTGTCCTCCAGGAAGAACACGCAGGGGCGTGGCTCGTGCTCGACCGCGTTCTGCATGAGGCTGGCCTGGAGCAGGTTGGGGTCGAGCCGGCCCGCCGCGGACGCGGCCACGGCGAGACTGGCGCTCCATCCCATCGGGAGCGGCCTGCCCGTCGTCGGATCCATCATGCGGTACTCGCCCGGCGTGGTCACGGTGTCCCACCGGTCGGGATGGCGGTGTTCCACTGTTCGATGCCCGCGAGCATCGCGTCCATCGGGCTTTGCCCGTCCGCCGGTCTGATGGCGAAGGATTCGGTGGCGCGGGTGGTGTCGCCGGCGATTGTGTTCCGGTGAACGATGGTTTCGCCAGGACCGTAGATCATGCCCACCGAGTCCTCGCCGGCCGTCCTCGCCGTGCCGGCCGTCCATATCGTGTCGCCGGACGAGGCCCACATGGTCACGGGCCATGGGGTCGGGTCGTTGGTCCCGTTGATGGTGTCCTGGAAGATCGCGGCGCGTTTCGTCGACTGTTCCTGCTGGTTCATTGTGGTTTCCTTTCAGCGGCCCTTGCGGGGCGTGCGGTCCCTGTTCTGGGTGGGTGGCATGTGATTCTTCTGTTCGGTGAGGTTCTCGTTGAGCCGGGTCTTGAACCGTTCGAGCAGTGCCTTCTTCGACCGGATCGGCTTCGGCTTCTGCTCTTTGCCGTCCGGCTTGGGAGCGTTGGTTCTGTGCTGCGTCTGCTGTTGCGGGTCCTTCGACTGGGTTTCGTCCGGTGTGGGTTCCGGTTGGTTTTCCGGCTCCGTTGCCGGCGTCTCCCGGCTTGGCTCGGCCGTCCGCCCGCGGGTCTGCTCCTGGGTTTGCGCGCCCTGTCCGTAGTCGTCGCGCAGGATGGTGTCGAGCTCGTCGCGCAATGTCGGGTCGGCGGCGGCCTTGCCGATGATCCGGTCCGCGAAGTCGCGGCCGGCCTGCTCGTTCCATGCCGTGTCGCCCATGAGCCTGTCCCATGAGAGTTCGGGGTGGCGGGCAGCGAGGCTGTTCGCGGCCATCTCCATGACCTCCGGATCCACGAAGTCCCATGCGATGCGCTGCGTCGGCATGGGCTTCGCCTCCGGTTCGACGGGCGTATCCCGCGCCGGGGTTTCCGGTTCGCTTCGGGTCTGTTCCGTCGTCCGTTCCTGCTGCTCCGTTTGTTGTTCGACGGTGAAGTCTTCGTCGGCGACGTCCAGGCCCATGTTCCTGAAAGCGCGTTGCACGGCGGCTCGGATGTGGTCCTCGTCCCTGCCGGCGAAGTGCAGGATGAACTGGCCCTGGTCGGTGCGTTCGAGGTGATAGTCGATGCCGGCGGTCTTGAGGCTGCGTTGCACCTCGCGCATGGTCGAGTCGTCGAGTTGCAGCTCGTGCAGGTCGCCGTCCTTCTTCCTCTGCAATCGCTTCTCGGACATCTCGCCGCTGTCGATTTTGTTTTTGACGGTCTCGCCGGCGGCGTGCACGCCGGTCTTGGCGAGCTTCATGCCGGAGCGGAGCAGCGCCATGGCCACGCCTTTGGGAATTCTGAGCATGAGCCTCGCGCCTCCGGTGATGATGGTCTGGACGACGTTCTGGATCTTCTCCTCCGCCTGTTCCTCGATTGGCATTGCGGTTTCCTTTCTGTTTGTTGGATGGTGTTTCCTGGGACGGTTCAGATGGACCGTCCACGCTTGTGCTGCTGCTGCCGTTCGCGCTGTTCGGTCTCCGTCTGCTCGCGGTCGCGGGTCGTGTGGATCTCCCGTTCGATGGCGGACAGCTCGTCCTCGTACCGGTCGCACAGGGCCTCGCGGCGTTCCATCTCGCCGCGCGTCTCGGCCACGAGGTTGGGGTCGCCCTGTTGGATCGCGTCGTGCAATGCGATGACGGCGGACTGGAGTTCGTCGTGCGATTCGCGTACCTTCCCGCGCAGCAGACTGAGTCCCTTGGCGGCGTCGCCGCCCGCGAGGCGGGTCCATCGGATCGCCGCGTTCAGCGCCTTCGTCTCGCCGGCGAGCCGGTCGAGGCGGCGCGCCTGTGCCTGGTACCAGCGCTGCTGTGCGGGGCTCACCCCGTAGCGCAAGGGCAGCCGTTCGGGCGTGGTCTGCGGTTCGAGCCGGCTCGTGGGCTCGCCGAACCACTGGTAGAGGCCGGTCGTCGGGGTCTTGCCGGCGTACCGGTTGGACGGGTCGAGGATGATCTGGTCGCGGTCGCGGGGAAGGAACGCGCGCAGCGTGGAGCCGCCGTCGTCCACGAGACGCTTCGCGTCGAACGTGATCTTCTTCTTCCGGTGGGTGCCGGGCAGCCACACGGTGACCGTCTTCCTGGTCTGTTTGGCGACGAGTCTGCGGTTGAACGTGATGGGGATGACGGGCGTGTGCGCGAGTCCGGCCATGATGTTCGTCATGTCGTACGCCTGGCCGAGTTTCTCGTCGCGGACCTTGAAGCCGGTGTCCTTGAGCGTGTACGTGAGGTGCCGGCCGCGGACCTCGACGCCGACGCCTCGGATGTCGAGCATGTCCCTCCAGTCCTCGAAGTTCTCCGCCGTGGACGAGGTCAGGTCGATCAGCATGCGGAGCCTGTCCTTGACGCCCAGGCCTTTCGCGGACGCGTAGATCTCCTCCATCGACATGCCGTACCGGCGTTCCAACGGCTCCCCGCCCGAGGCCTTCCGCGACGTCGCCTCCGGTTCGTTCGCGCTCCGCATGGGTGCTTCATCGACGCGTTCGGGGTCGCGCGCCGGCGGCGTTTCGGCGTCGCCGGCGGCTGTCGTACCGCCACGCATCTTGCGCGTCTGTTCCTCCACGACGGGGTTGAACACGACGCTCAGTCCCTCGCGGCGGCATATCTCGTCGCTGACCGCCCGCCACTGGTCGATGATGTCCTTGGGCAGCTCGGCCTTCAGATGCTTCCCGTACTGGGAGGCGGCGCACACCATGATGTGGTCGTGCAGGTGGTGCCGGTCGGTGTGCGTGGCGACCACGAACTTGTATTCGCCGCCCGTGATCCTACGCGCGAACTCCACGCCGAGCTCGTGCACCCGCTCGGGCGTCACGGGGTCGTCGGGGCTGAAGCTGAGCTTGATGTGGTAGGCCAGCCGGCTGTTCTTCCGGATGCCTTTCGGCGACCTGCGGTTGTCGTCGAGCATGCCTTCGGCCAGCGCGTCGTGGTCCGTCCTGGTCCGTTCGTAGTTCGAGCTGACCAGTCTTCCGCCATCGGTCTTGGCGGGGTTGATGATGTACGCCATCGCCCCGTTGTCGCCGCCGAGATTCGATTTCACGGGTTTGCCGAGCTTGACCACCGCCATGCTCACGCGTCCTTCCGGGCTTCGCGCCTGTCGGCGAACAGGTCGCCGAGCAGCTGCTCGATGCGGTCGAACGACGCGCGGATCTCCTCCACCTGATCGGGCGTTATGTGCTCGTTCGCGTTGGCCCAGTGGGCTATCTGGTTGACGTTCACGCCGATGCGGTCGATCTCGCGGGCGATCGGCTCGGGGTCCGTCAACGGCCTGATCTCGGTGACGTGGATGCGCCGTTCGGACAGCATCCTGCGTGCGTATGAGCTGAACGAACGGTGTTCCGGAGCGTATCTGGTCAGCTCCTCATACAGCTTCCGCACCCGCTCCCACTCGTCCGGCGTGAACGTGATTCGCTTGCAGATGTTCCGATCTCTGCCTGCTGCCCAGCTCATTCCACACCTCTCTGGGAGGTGCGGAGTTGGGTTTTCTGTGATGCCGTGTGAGCGGTCTGGAGGCTCTGCCGACCATGGGGTACGGGTCTTCCCGGCAAGCCGATTCGCACCGCGAATCGAGTGATTGTAGCTACAATCACGTCGCTTGCTACTCCCATATCCATTTCATGGATTGGGAGCGATTTCACACGGCATGATTGCGCAATGCCGTGAAGGATAATCGCGTTCACCCCTCGCTCCTTTCGCCCATGGCCTTGAGGGGAAGGCCGGTGTCTTACGCCAATCGTCCGTCGTGGAAACGGCGGCGGGTTTGGACACTTGGAGCGCGGGAAATGAAAAGGCCCCGCGAAAAAATCGCGGGGCCGGTGGGTCGTTGGTGGCGCGTCATGTCCGTCATGCATACGGGCATGAAAAAGCCCGGCCGTCTTGGTGACGGTCGGGGCAGGGGTGCGCGGGTTCCTAGATGATTTGCATGTCGGAGCGGACGCGTTCCGCGGCGATGTCGATGTCTCCGGGCCATGAGGGCACGCCGAACGCGAGTCGCACGCGGTCGAACGTCTGCGGGTCCTTGAGCGGTTTGAACATGCCGCGGTCGACGTATCGGGACATGTCGAAGATTCCGGTCGCGCCGTCGGAGCAGGTGACCTTGAGCTTGTAGCCGGGCATGGGCTCGCATTGGGTCACTTTGATTGAATAGTCGATGGTCATGTCCGTTGCCTCCTTGTCAGCGTAGCGGGTCGATTCTGAATGGGTGTTCGAGGTTGAAGGCCAGCTCCCAGTCGGCTTCCAGCTCTTCGGCATGCAGCAGCACCCATGCCTCGACCAGTTTGCGCTGCTTGCGCGGGAGGTCTCCCTTGAGCAGATTGCCATCGAAGGTGAAGGATGCTTCATGTCCTTGGTATCTGGCGTGGATGTGCGGCGGAACATGGTCGTCCGCGTTCATGGTGATGATGATTCCGAAGAACATACTGATGACCGGCATGTCCGCCTCCTTGTTTTCGTTGTCTTCCATTCTAGGATATTTTTCTTTTGACCGGATGGTCAAGCGAAAGCGCTAGCGGTGGTAGCGGGTTCCGTCATGAGAACGCGTCGAAACCACGGGTTTCGCTGCGCGGGCGTTGACGGGTTCCGCGTGCCGCTATGATCGAGGCGTCAGCCGGCCGGTCAAAAGAAAATCCTCGGGATGCGCGCGGCATTGGTGTCGTGCTCCGTTTCCCGTCGGCGAGACGTGGCCTCCGTGCCACGGCGACGCCCTGTCGGGTCCGGGAACGGTTCCCGGCGCGTGGGGTCCAGAGGACGGTAGTCGTCCTCTGGCCGCCGGAGGCGCCGCCCGCGTCATGCGGGCGGCATCGGTCCCGGGGCGTCCCTTGGCCGGGAACGGCGATGACGTTTTAGTCTTCGACGCTTGTCCAGTAGAGGCCGTCGTCGGGAATGTCGTCGACCTCGTCCCACATGGCTCGCGCCTGTTCGTCCCACCATGCCGCGTCGGCCCAATGCGCGTCGGCCTCGTCGTATCCGACGCTGCCGTTCGCCAGAGTCGCGTACCGGTCGAAGTCGATGCCCGTCGGGCATATGGCCTCCATCTGTTCGGCGGTCGCATAGTGGAGGCTGTCCAGATGGTAGGCCTCCTGTCCGGGTTCCAAGTCGTGTGCGGCGAGGTTGGCCCGCGCCGTCCCGGCGAGCTCGTCGTGTTTGGCCCGGAACCATTCCTCGGCCCTGTTCTTCTCCTTCATGTCCATGTCTCCTTTCATTCCGCACGCTTGAACGGCTCGTCGGTGAACCACCAGTCCCTGATGACGAGCATCCAGTCGTTCCTTTCGAGCAGCGGGTCGAGGTCGTCGGGCGTGATGATGTCGCCCGCGTGGAGACGCACGTCGCTCCACATCGCGTCGACGCGTCCCTTCTCTTCGGTCTCGAAGACGGCGTGCTGCAATTCCATCGATTCCATCCGCATGGTTCGCTCCTTCAATGTCCTGCCGGCGTTCCTGTTTTCCTTTCGCCGGACATGGGGCAGCCTCGCGGCCCCGCCGCGCGGTGGAGGACGCGTGGGCCGTGCCCGCTTTGGGATAATCGGGCGAAGCCCTCCCGGAGCGGAGCATGGAACACGCAGTTCCGAAGACGCGGGCGCGGGGCTGCGATGATGAACCATGGCCGGCCGACCGTTCCCTTCCAGGCGTCGACGCCTGGAAATCCCGGAAGGGTCGGCGAAGATAGCGCGCGGCCCAGGGCCGCGCTCCGTTTCCGGCGAAGCCAGGATCACAAGCGTGTGATCCTGGCGGAGCCCGACTGTCCAAACCGGCATGTGTCCAATCGCGCGACCATGGTTCCAGCCGGATCGAAACCGGGAACCGATGAAAACAAGACTGGAAAGGAAACGGACCATGGCATCCGATTACGTGGACGACTTCCTGCGCGACGAACGCGAGTCGTTCAAGCGCAAGGAGACGGCGGCGAAGAAGTTCGACAACCGCCTCGACAATTTCCGCAAAAGCGCGCAGGCGCTGCGCGACGCGGCGAGGCAATTCGAGGAGGCGTTCCCCGGCATGAGCCGGACGATGATCGCGGACAAGCTGGCAATGACCGGAACGGAGAAGAACGTCGCGTTCGATGCGAAGGGCGAGCTCGTCGCCGCGCCGGCCGGAAGAAAAACCGTCTCCGCCGAACCCACCGCCGCGCCGGCGGCCGACGCCGTGACGGATCCGGAGACGACCGGATCCGACGTCCAGGAGGCGGACGACGAGCCCGCCCCGCAGGAGCCCGCCGCCGAACCCGACACCTCGGACGACGGACGGCCCGCATGGGCGTCCGGCAACTACTGATGATCGGACGTGATGCGGGATGCGACTGATCATCGCCGAGAAGCATTCGGTCGGCCAGGCCATCGCCCAGGCGGTCGGCGGGCACATGGAAAAGCATGACGGCTATGTGCAGGTCGGCGACGACCTGGTCACCTGGGCGCAGGGCCACCTCGTCGACCTGGCCGCGCCCGACGAATATAAGGACCACGACTGGGACAGGTGGAGCCTCGACACGCTGCCCATCGACCCGACACCCGACTGGCAATGGAAGGTCAGCCGGGACAAGGGCGCGGACCGCCAGTACAAGGTCGTCGCGGGACTGATGCGCCGCGGCGACGTCGACATGCTTGTCGACGCATGCGATCCCGACCGTGAGGGCGAGGCCATCTTCCGTCGGATCGTGAAGCATGCCGGCGTCTCCAAGCCGATGCGACGCCTGTGGGTCGCGAGCCTGGAGGAGGACGCCATCCGCGACGCCCTCGCGTCCATGAAGGACGAGACGGAATACCAGGGGCTCGCCGATTCGGCGATGATCCGTGCGAAGGCCGACTGGCTGATCGGCATGAACGCGTCGCGCGCCTACAGCCTCGTCTACAACGCTCGGTTCACCGTTGGACGTGTGCAGACGCCCACACTCGCGATGATCGTGGACCGCGACCGGCAAATCGCCGGCCACGTGGCCCGACCGTACTGGAAGGTCGTCGCCCCGATGGGCGGATGGAAACTGGCCGGCGAACGACTGGACAAGCGGGAGGACGCCGAGACGCTGCTGCGGATCGTCAACTCGGACGACTTCGCCTTCTCGATCTTCAAGGCCGAACGCAAGCAGCAGCACGACGCGCCGCCCCGCCTGTACGACCTGACCGGATTGCAGAAGGACATGAGCCGGCTGCACGGCCTGACCGCCGCCCGCACCCTGTCCGCCTTGCAATCCCTGTATGAGAAAAAACTGGCGACGTATCCGCGCACCGACTCGCAATACATCACGCACGACGACCTGGACACGCTGCGCGGCCTCACCGAAGGCGACCGGCTCGCCGCCGGCTTCATCGAACCGGACGCGAAACCTGAACGGCCACATCTCGAACTGACCGTGAACGACGCGAAGGTGGCCGGCCACACCGCCATCCTTCCCACCATGCAGGCCGACAAGGCGGCGCTCGACGAGCTCGGCGACGACGAACGTCTCGTGCTGACGCGCGTGGTGCGACGCATGTGGGAGGCCGTGGGCGACGACTACGTGCACGACGTGACGAACGTCGTCGCGAACATCGACCCGCATTGGTGCGAGAAACATCCGGACGAAGGCCGACTTCTGCCCGAGGGCGAATGCCGTTTCACCAGCCGTTCCGACCAGCCCGTCTCCCTCGGCTGGCACGCCATCGAGCATGCCGCCCCGCAGGAGGACCATGGCGAGGAGGACGAGGCCGCGGGCAACATCATCCCCGCGAACCTCACCGACGGGGTCTCCATCGCGCCGGTCCCGCAATGCGGCGCGACATTGTCCGAGGGAAAGACGAAACCGCCGAAGCCGTTCACCGAGGCGACGCTGCTCGCCGCGATGGAACACGCCAGCCGCTGGGTGGAGGACAAGGACCTCAAGGCCGCACTGGACGACGACGAATCACATTCGGGCGGCATCGGCACTCCGGCCACCAGGGCCGATGTGATCGAGAAGCTGATCCGCACCGGATACGTGGACCGCAAGGGCAAGCAGCTGCGCTCCACGGACCAGGGCCGTTCCCTGATCGACGTGGTCGCCCCGAAGCTCAAGGACGTGGCATTGACCGCCGACATGGAACGACGCCTCTCGGAGGTCGAACACGGACAGGCGGACGCCTCGCAGGTCGAAACGGAGTTCCGCGACCTCGCCGCGCGCATACCGGCCGACGCGCAGACCACCGTCCGGCAGGACCATGTGCAGGCGAAGACGCGGAACACGGAATCGTTCGGCGGCTGCCCGCGCTGCGGCAAGCCCGTCGTCAAAACGGGCAAGGTGTTCCAATGCTCCACCAACCGGCGCGAGAAACAATCCGACGGTACATGGAGGACCACGGAGGGATGCGGCTGGCGCGCCTGGACGACCGTGGCCGGCAAGACCATCACCGACACGACCATGCGCAGGCTGCTCGACGGCCGGAAGGTCAGCCTCAAGGGCTTCACCTCGAGGAAGGGCGGCACGTTTGACGCCGCGCTCGTCATCGACAAGGACAAGGGCGTCGCCTTCGACTTCGGCAATAACAACAAGGAAAGGAAAAAGAAATGACGGAGACACAGCAGACCATGACCGAATTCACTTACGCGACGGGGGAGACCGACGTCATCGGCGACCGGTTCAGCCCGTCCGTGGTGCTCTTCTGGCTCAAGACCAGCGTCGCCGCGAGCAACATGCGTGTGATGTACAAGAGCCCGAACACCCTGCTGGGCGTGATCCCGCTCGGCTCGTCCACGCAGACGATCCCGCTGCGCAGCATCGCGTCCGTGGACACGAACACGAAGTTCAACCTCGGTAGCTTCGTCTGGGGCGCCGTCTTCCTCGTCGCCGGACTCTCGTTCCTTTCGAGCAGCGCGCTTGTGGGGATCCTGTTCCTCCTGCTCGCGGCCGCGAACCTGGCGAACACGATGAGCGCGCAGCTCGACTTCGTCAACCAGGCCGGCGGCAGGAACAGCGTCAAGGTGTCCATCCTCGAAAAGGACAAGCTCATGCAGCTCGCGCAGAACATCCAGCGGCTCGTCTTCGCTGACGTCGAGGGACAACGCCACCAGGAAAGCATGGACATGGCCCAGAAGCAGTACACGGCCCAGACCAACAGCGTCCTGATCCAGCAGCAGATGCTCGACCGGCAGCGCAAGGCCACGGCCGACGATAATCCATCGATGCCGACCGAGTGACGAAACCGGGGCGCGGCCACGGCCGCGTCCCGGGAAACGCCGGGTCCGCCCTGTAGAAAACCGTGATTATACTAAAAGTATAATCACGGTTCGCGCAGGTGGATCCGGCTTTCTTATATCCGGGAGGGACCATGGCAAAAGAGGATTGGAGCGAGGCCAAGGCGTGGATGCGCGCGACGCGCGAACGCATCGGCATGACCCAGCACGACGCGGCCGTGCTTGCGAACCTCACCGTGGACATGGTCAAGAAATACGAGTCGGAGAAATACCGGATCCAACCCTCGGAGAGGATGCGGGAGATGCTCGAACACTATCTCGCCGAGCACAGGCGCGCCGTCGCGGCCATCGTGGAACGGCACAGGGGAGAGACGAGGGTCACGCTCTCGTTCTCCCGCGTCTCCGACCTGCCCGATGGGCTGCCCGACTGGGTCCGGGCCGAGGAATCCGTGAAGCGCCGCGCCGCCGCCGTGCGCGAGGCCGCCGTGCTGCTTGAGGCGGAGGGCGTCGCCGTCGACTACACCTATCTGCCCGAAGAAACGGAATAGAAGAGAGAAGGAAGGCCGATCATGTTCGGACTCTATATGCTCGCGATATACCTGGGCGTCGCCATCATCGGCGCGGGCTTCGTCGCACTGCTCGTCGTCGTCGCGCTGGCGGTGGGGCTGGTCACGCATCCCATCCGCACGCTCGCCCTGGTATTCCACAAGCTCGCCGCCCTGGCCGCCGGACTGGCGCTGATCCTCGCGTTGATCGTCTGGTTCTGGTACGACCACTCCAAGCCGGACTTTGTCCCGTGCTTCTGGGGATCCATCGGCGTGATCGTCGCGTCCATCCTTATCCGCACGTTCGCCGAGTGGATTCTCGAACGGCCCACCAGGGCCGAACGCCGAGCCATGAAACGTGCCGCCGCGCAGGAAACCGGCAGGGTGACGATGTGCATGCCGGTATCGGAAGAGGTGGCCGCGGCGTTCGAATCGACCCGGGACGGCCGGCGCGCCTCCCTATGACATGCAGGCCGCAGGACGGAACGAACCGCGGCTGGAATAATGGACTTTGCAACCGGAACACGAAAAGAGGGACATGATGGCCAATCCCGAGTTATCGCAGCGCATACAGGAACTGCCCGAGGAACTGCTCGGCCTTGAACGCGAGCCGGGAATCGCCGAACGCCTGCGACGAATCGACGTGCTGAAGGACCGTGCCCGCGCACTGGACCCCCTGGACGGCGTCGAGGACATGGCGCTGGCGGATTACGACCGCGACTGGCTGGTGCGCTACACCTACAATTCAAACGCCATAGAGGGATCCACGCTGACCCTGGAGGACACGTCCCTGGTTTTGGAGGGCGAGTTCGTCCCGTCGGATTCGCCGGCACGGTACGTGTTCGCCGCGCGCGGCGTCGCGGACGGCATGGCCTACGTGCGCGAATACGCCCGGGAGGGGAGGAGACTGGATGAGGAACTGGTCCGGCGCGTCCATGAGGTGACGGCGCTGGACCTCCAGCCGTTCGCCCGCGGCACGTTCCGCCCCTACGGTTATCTGGCGAGGATCACCGCGACCCGCGTCAAGACCGCCGACCCGCTGGAGATCCGCGACGACCTGCGGGCCCTGATCGACGGGCTGGACGCGAGCGGCGCTCATCCGCTGCTCAGGGCCGCCGGCTTCCATGCGATGTTCGAGAACATCCACCCGTTCATGGACGGCAACGGGCGGACCGGCCGCCAGCTGCTCAATTTCATGCTGCTGAAGCACGGCTATCGTCCCGTGGCGATCAAGTATGACGCCAAGCGCGACTATGCCCGCAGTCTGGAGACCTGGCAGGTGGATGGCGATCCCGTGGCGTTCTGTTCCGTGTTCCTTGACTGCGTGGAACAGGAGGAACACGCGTTCATCGAACTGGTCGAGGGATTGCGTCGGAAGCCGGACGCCATTCGCAGCAAAACGGATCTGTTGGACAGGTTCGGCGACACGCTGTGGCAGAACCTTGCCCGGCAAGACGGGGATGGCAAGAGTGCCGGAATTGATCACGAGGGTCCTGGGTGCCATATGAGCCATTAGGCCGAAAGCACCGACTTTGGAGTGGATGGGGAAGAACAAGGTGGTCGCATACCACCCTCAAGTGCCATACCGTGTACTCGAACGCATCCCTGAAAAGAGCGTTTTGGATTCGCATGGATCCGATTGCGGCAACATGGTCATCCATGGGGACAATCTCGAAGCGCTCAAGGCCCTGCTGCCCGAATACGAAGGCAAAGTGGATTGCATCTACATCGATCCTCCATACAACACCGGCAACGTGGACGAGCTCAAAGACGTGGATCTCATGTCCGAGGAATGTCCGATACGGTTCATCATCACGGTGGAGGCGTTGAGCGAGGGGCTGGGACTGCCCGTTCGCCTATGTCCTGGCAACCGTCGCGAAGTCGTCCACGAACTTTGCGGTCATCTGTATTTTCTTCTGTACGATGTCGTCCGTGTCGTCATTTTTAATGGCAGCGATGGCAAGCATGGTCTGGTGCTTGCTGCTGTTGACAGTTCTGCCCCTCGCCAGAAGCTGTTCGACCATCTCTTCGGTAAGGGGCGTACGGTGATGGATTCCGGGGGCTGAAACCGATTCCGTTATCTCGTTTTTTCGGTATTTCCGTATTCCGGTATCTTGGCATGCGTCATTTACCTACATTTTTTTGGTAAATGTAGATTCCTCCGACAGGCTGAAGATATCCCTTTAGGATTTTATCCTGACGAATTTTCTCCCCGAGGATCTTATCCGAATAGTCCAGTAGATAATCAAGAGTCGCCTGATACGGTTCGAGCATGAAGACGCATCGGCTTAGCGACTCCAGGTAATGAAGCCGCTTTCTGCGTTTCCTCTCATTGGATAATGGCTGCAAACCAGGTTCGGTCATTCCGTTGCGAAAGTATTTATGCCATTTGCGTGACAATGAGGGGAACCTGATTTTAATCCATGCTCTTTGTGCCCAGGTTGGGGATACGCGTGCCGCCGGAAGCGTTATGAAGCATTCATCGTAGAATATGGAATTCTTATATATGGCTTCCCATATCGGCATACTTCCTTCAGCGTCTTTCATGGTCTGATTGACTCGTTCGGCCCATTTGCGGAACTTCTCATATGCCGAGGAGGCCAACCCGAGGAAGAAACCAAACAGTGCGCTGAAGAAATTCTGGAAAACCGGATTCGATTCACTTGGAATCAAGAAAATGGCAATCAGGCAAATGGCGCTCAGCCCGACGGCAATCGCAGCCGGTCTAATGCGGCGGATCCGTCGTCTATAGAAATCCGGATTCATATTCAGCAACTTGCCCAAGTCGTTAATCAAACATCCCGAAGCGGACTCAGGATACACCTTTATATCGCTGGCTGAATCCGCGGTTTGGTTTCCTCCATCGGTGTCATGTCTATCGAAACCGTCCATGCCGAATACTGTCTTGTATGAGATGGGATTCTCCTTACCGAGATAAATAAGCGAAACCATCATACATAACTTTCTGTTTGACGCTCATTCCGTCCAAAACGATATAAGCAGTCTCAAAGCGCGATCACCATCGGTTCGCGGGTCTTCTCGTTCATCGGTTTCTCCTTGTCTCGGTTTTCCAGTGTTTCCATATCCCGGTTTTTCGGTATGTAGTTCTTTCGGTATTTCGGTTTTAGGTAAAACGGTTTCCCGGTTTTCACCGGTTCCGGTATCCCGTTCCAGCAGGATCTTCCTGAGCCTTTCCACCTCGTCCCGGAGCTTGCCGATCTGACGCTCCTTCTGGGCGATGACGGTGCGGTGGCGTGCCTGACGTGTCATGCGTGGCATCTGGCGAAAGGATTGCGACTGGAATGAAGGACTTTAGGAGCGGAATCAGGCGCGGCTCCGTCTAAGGGCCGTCGGTTTTGCTAGAATCTAAAGAGAAAAGGAGGTGCAATGTTCGGAACGATATCTGAATCCGAGATGCGCCGCCGCACGGAGAACGTCGGGCTGTCGGTGCAGTCCGTGCGGTTGGAAGGCGGCGACGTGACGAGGGCCTTCATGCGCGATGCCGGAGAATATGCGCGGGGGAGCATCGGCAGCGCCGAGCTTCTTTCCCGCACCCGTCGCCGTTACGGATTGGAGTGACGATGGCGCGTGTCTTCGATCCCTACCTGATTCCGGGAACGAACGTGCTGCGGAACCTTGTGGGCGCCACGGACGAGGATGCGCTGGCGGCTGCGGAGAACGATCTCTGCTCCGCCCGCGCCGCCATTCTGAGAGAGAATCTCCCACCTGCGGAGGGGACGCTGGAACAGCTTCGCCGCATACACCGGTTCCTCTTCCAGGACGTGTACGACTGGGCGGGGGAGATACGAACCATCGACAT
>OLWR01000734.1_pt1 | contig 19266 bp, 18 predicted proteins | sample 1673531 | NCBI WGS metagenome assembly OLWR01 (sample SAMEA103958114, study PRJEB25191) | human gut metagenome | reverse complement strand
ATCGGTTTCATTATAACATATATTCCAAAGCCCCACACTCCATACCTTGAAGCATTTCAAAACAACAATTCAATATCCTCCTGTATAAAGAATATTTTAAATCATAATTGCCCAGTGACCGTATGAACACGCCTGCACTTAGTGAGTGGCTGGTCGTAAGACCTGTCACGAACTTAGTACAGCTGCGTGAGAATCCGAATGCGAATGGGTCACTGGGCAATTATGATTTAAAATATTCATTGAAAGAGTGAATTATTTTTGATATACAAGAAACTGATACTCAATATCAAAGTAAGTCTCTTCTTCACTCTCTTTCACAAGTTTCCACTCTGGCATCTCATCCAGATCTGGAAAATAAGTATCTGCATCATATGCAAAGTCTGTTCTTGTAACATAAGCTGTATCACAATAAGGAAGCATCATGCGGTAAATGCTTTCTCCACCGATGATAAAAATATCTTCGTCCTTATATTCTTCCAGCTCATCTAACAATTCTTCTTTACTTCCAACTACGATCGCTCCTTTTGCATCGTAGTCTTTATCATGCGTTAATACAATATTCGTTCTCTTTGGAAGCGGCATTCCATTTGGAAAGCTTTCTAATGTTTTTCTTCCCATGACAACGACTTTTCCTGTTGTCATCTGACGAAACATCTTCATATCATTTGGAATATGGACTAAAAGTTCATTGTTCTTTCCAATTCCCCAGTTCTTATCTGCATTTACAATAAGATTCATCTTACCTTCTCCTTCTTATATTGCGATCGGAATATCTTTGATCTGTTCTCCTGCCTGATAGTCTTCGATTTTAAAGTCATCTGTTGTGAATTCATAGAAATCTTTGACTTCTGGATTAAGCGTTACTTTCGGTGCAGGATATATCTCTCGTTTGATCATCTCTTTGATGATTGGAATATGGCGATCATAAATATGTGCATCTGCGATCACATGAACTAACTCTCCTGGTTCCATATCACATACTTGTGCCATCATATAAACTAATGCTGCATACTGTACAACATTCCAGTTATTTGCTGCTAAAATATCCTGAGAACGCTGGTTCAAGATTGCATTCAATGTGAGCTTATCATGTCCTGGTTTCTTTGTTACATTAAATGTCACACTATACGCACATGGATAAAGATTCATCTCATGAAGATCTTGGTGGACATAAATATTTGTCATGATCCTTCTACTGTATGGGTTGTGTTTCAGATCATAGATCACACGATCTACCTGATCCATCATTCCTTCTTTGTATTGGTGCTTTACACCCATCTGATATCCATAAGCCTTTCCAATCGAACCATCTTCATCTGCCCATTCATCCCAGATATGACTCTTCAGATCATTTACATTATTTGATTTCTTCTGCCAGATCCATAATAATTCATCAATAGCTGACTTAATATATGTCTTTCTTAAAGTCAATGCTGGAAATTCTTTGGACAGATCGTAACGATTTACAACACCAAACTGTTTGATCGTATAGGCAGGCTCTCCATCTGGCCAGTGCGGACGGACTTTCTCTCCCTCTGTACTAGTTCCATTCTCTAAAATATCTTCGCACATAGATATAAATACCTGATCTGCATAACTCATTCTTTCTTGTTCTCCTTTTCTTCTTCCTCACTGTTGATCGTAAGCATCTCAAATCTTCGTTTAAAAAATGCAATCTTACGGTCAAACACTCCTAATCGGTATAAATTGATCACAAACATTCCAAGGATCAGGGCTAATAACATTCCTCCTAATCCTCCAAATTTCAGACCAACGTAGATCAAAAAGATCGTTGTCAGTGCTGAGATTCCCATACTGTCTCCCATCATCTTTGGCTGTAAGACCTGTTTCAATACCAGACAGATCGCATAAATGATCAGTAAGATAACTGCTGTTTTGATATCTCCTGTGATCAGCTTAAATATTGCCCATGGAATGATCACAGTCCCTGTTCCAAGGATTGGAAATATATCGACAATTCCTACTAATACCGAATAGATAAAAGAATGTCCAATCCCTGCAATAAAAAATCCGATCCAAAGGATCGCTATGATCACTATCATGATCTTTAACTGCGCAAGGCAGTAACTTACTAAGACTCCAACTGAGTTCTTCATAAATACATTGATCTTATGCTTCACAAATCCTGGAATACATTTTTCATACCATGCTATGAGTTTTTCTCGTTCCAGTGAAAACATATAAGCTGCAAATAACATAACAACAAGCCCTAACAGACCGCTTGTCACACCCTTTGCAACACCACCTGCATGTGCTACCCCATAATCTCCTGCAGAAGATGCCGCTTTCTTGAAAAGCTCTCCGATCGATCCGCTCCACTGATCAAACTGTTTTCCAAAAGATGGTGGAAGAATACTTAAAAATTGCTCTATCTTCTTCTGAAAGATCATTCCTTGTCTCATGATCTCATGACGGATATCTGGTGCATCCTGTATAAATCCGATGACCTGCAGTGCGATACCTCTGACTGCAAAATAAAGAACCACTATGATTCCTGTGATAACTGCCGCGATCAAGATCGCAGAACCGAACTTCTTCGGTAATTTTACCTTCTTCTCCAGATATTCGATCACTGGGTGGGCCATCATTGAAATAATCCATCCTGCTACAAATGGCCATAAAAATACGATTGCTTTTGGTAATACAAAAATCAAAAGCAATGCACCTGCTAATATGACCAACAGTTCCATGATAATATCCAGATAAATTTCCCAACGTTTCATAATTTTTTCACTCCCTGATGTAATTAGTATATTCTTGAATTTTCATACCATTTTCCATCTCTTAATGAACTATTATACGTTACAAATTCTTACTTGGCAATTCTAATCTCATCTTTCTCTCTGTCGTAATGATATATGTGATCTGATAAAACTTCTTCCTGATCCACAACCATACGGTTTGTCTCTCTAACCATTTCTCGTAGTTCCTCTGAACTTTGCACATATTCATCATCCAGTAAAAGGATCACTTCATGAATACTGCTTGGAAGAATATAAAGATCATGTCCCATATAATTCGCGAAATCTCTCAGTGGATCTTTATAAAGCATGACGGATGCTCCATTCATATAATCTCCATTTGATAATACAAACAATGGAATCTCCATATCCGTGATCTTTACTGGTATCACAGACTGAATCTTACGCATCACTGGTGGGAAGATCTTCTCCGTGTTCTCCTTTGCATCCTTCATCATCTGTTCCTTTGTCACACCCCATAACAGCAACTCTTTGTTCCTCACTAATGCACTCGCCATCCCGTCATGATTCCGGTATGCTGCCCAACGATATGTAACTGCCAGATCTAAGAACCGCTCGTATGGTGTATACTTTAACATCTCTTTATTCTTCTCATAATTAACCACACGATAAAACAGATTCTTCTTAATATGCTCATAATCTGAAACTTTATCCTCATCCAGATAAAATCCAACCTGATGTCCTCGATAAATTCTGGCGATATCTTTCATCGTATCTGATAATTCCTGTCCCCTTAAATAATTTCGATAAAATATCTCCAGATACAACACTGGTACCAGATAATTCTTGGTCTCTCCGATCGACAACCCCATCATCGATATCTGATTATTCCTCTTAACCCTCTGCACCATAACTTTCTTTCCTTCCATCTCTGGAAGATAGTTTAAAATATTCGCTTCTACATACTGATAAAATTCTTTCTCATTCAACATGGTCTTCTCCTTTTCTGTGGATGAAAACGCATGCCATAACCCCATTTTATTTGTTTCCCTCACTCGTCTTCATATGTAAATAATTTCCATATCATCATACAATATTTTCCAGTTAATTGCAATAAAAAAAGAAATTTATTTTTCAAAATTTCTTTTTTATTCAATCTCTATTTTGTTGCTGTAAATTCTTTTAAGAAGTCAAGTAATGTTTCCATTTCATCTCTCGTACCGATCGTAATCCTTAAATAATTATTGATTCTTGGCTGATCAAAATAACGGACATAAATCTTTGCTTTCTTCGCTGCTTCAAAAATCTCTTTGGCAGGTACGCTTTCATGTGTCGCAAAGATAAAGTTTGCTTTGGAATCTGCAAAACTAAATCCGATCTTTCTCATCTCAATCTGGAACCATTCTCTTGTATCAATGATCTTATTTCTTGTCTCCTGGAAATATTCTTCATCTTCTAAGACAGCTGTTCCAAGAACAATAGATGGCTCATTCATCGTATAAGAGTTGTAGGAATATTTCACATCATTCATTGCCTTGATCAGTTCCTTATTACCGATCGCATATCCGATACGAAGTCCTGCTAAAGATCTTGATTTGGAATATGTCTGAACGACTAAAACGTTATCATATTTTCTTGTCAGTTCTTTCGCTGTGTCGCCGCCAAAATCAATATAGGCTTCATCAACAATCACAACAACATCCTGATTGTGTTGGATGATATCTTCCACAACCTCTAAAGATAAAAATGCGCCTGTTGGTGCATTAGGATTTGGGAATACCACCCCGCCATTTTCAGCGTAATAATCTTCTTTCTGAATCTCAAATGCATCATTGACTGCTTTCTTCTCATATGGTATTCCGAATAATTCTGCCCATACAGGATAGAAGGAATATGTGATATCTGGGAAGAAGATTGGTTTCTTACCATTAAAAAATGTCATAAATGCAACGGCAAGCACATCATCAGATCCAACTCCGACAAATACTTCTTCTTTATCAAATCCATGATAAGAAGCGATCGCTTCTACCAATTTAGTTGCTGCAGGATCAGGATATTTGCGCAGATTCTTGATCCCGCTCATCGCTTCCTTGATCTTATCGGATGGCGGATAAGGGTTTTCATTTGTATTTAACTTGATCACACCTTCTTCTTTTGGCTGTTCACCCGGTGTGTAAGGTTCTACTTTTCGTACATTGTCTCTCCAGCTGTTCATTGAAAGTCTCCTTTATCTATATTGGCTTATTTGCGATAGTCATCAATCAGTTTCTTAAATAATGGAAGGGCTTTTTCGATACGTTCTGTTGGTACACAGTAAGAAATACGCACATATCCTGGGCATCCAAAGCTGTCCCCAGGTACGATCAACAGATCATATTCTTTCGCCTTCTCGCAAAATGCATTGGCATCTTCTTCTAATGCTTTCGGAAATAAATAGAAAGCTCCACCTGGTTCTACACATTCATATCCCATATCCACTAATGCATTATAGAATAAATCTTTGTTCTTCTGATAGATTGAAAGGTCAGAAGTTAAATCTACACATTCTCCAACAACTTTCTGATATAAGGTTGGCACACAGACATAAGAAAGTAAACGTGCAGATGCGATAAACGCTGGCAGTAACTGTTCAAAATCTTCTGCCTCATTTGGTGCTACGATATAACCGATACGTTCTCCCGGCAGTGATAAGGATTTACTAAAAGAATATGCTACTAATGTATTGTTATAAAAATGTGGAACATATGGCACTTCAAATCCATCATACGCGATCTCTCTGTATGGTTCATCGGAAATGATGTAAATACTGTGTCCATATTCTTTTTGTTTCTTCTCTAATAATGCAGCTAATTTCTCAATCGTCTCTCTGGAATAAACAACTCCGGATGGGTTGTTTGGAGAGTTGATCAAGATTGCTTTGGTATGCTCATTGATCGTTTCTTCTAATTCTTCAAAATTAATCTGGAATGCTCTGGTATCTGCAGAAATGACCTTTAATCTGCATCCTGCTCCCTGTGCATATACTGCATATTCTGGGAAATGTGGTGCGAATGTGATAACTTCATCTTCTGGCCCATCAACTAATGTCTTAAAACAGATACCAAGGGCTGCTGCCGCTCCGATCGTCATAAAAATATTCGCTGCTGTATAATTTGTATCAAATCTTTTATTTAAAGACTTGGCAATGTTTTCTCTTACTTCCAGTACTCCAGCATTGCTTGTATATCCATGAATATCCACTGGATCTGCTGTTTTTAACAGGCGAAGTGCTGTCTCATCAATTTCTTTTGGTGCTGGAACACTTGGATTCCCGATACTAAAATCAAATACATTTTCTGCTCCGACTTCTTTTGCTCTCTTCATTCCATATTCGAAAATATCACGGATAATAGAATGCTGTTTCGATAATTCTACTACTTCTTTTGATAACATGATCTGTCTCTTCCTTTCTTTGCCATTAGTTTTATTTTACAAAAAAATGCAGAAAATTACAACAATCCTCGCTGATTGCTGTAATTTTCACGTAATATCATTTGACGATCATTTTATTCATCTAATACATCTCTTAAGCTCTTTGTAAACTCATAAACCTTTTCAGGACTTTCTTTACCATATTGACTGATCAATTTGACGATCGCACTTCCGACAATGACACCATCACAGTATGTACTCATTTTCTTTGCCTGTTCTGGTCCTGAAATACCAAATCCCACTGCACAAGGAATTGTTGCATTCTTCTTGATCACACCGAAAAATTCATCAAAATCTGTTGTAAATTCACTTCTTGTTCCTGTAACTCCGATGGAGGATACACAGTATAAGAATCCTTCTGCTTCTTTTGCGATCATTGCGATACGGTCATGAGATGTCGGTGTTACAAGACTGATATTGTCAACTCCGTGAGCTGTTGCCACGCCCTGAATCTCGTCTTTTTCTTCGTATGGCATATCAGGCACGATGACGCCCTGAATCCCACATTCATTACAAAGATCAAAGAATCTTTCGGTTCCAAAACGATAGATCGTATTGAGATACATCATCATGACAAATGGTGTTTCTTTGATCTCTTCTCTTAATTCTTTTACCATCTGAAAGATTCCCTTTAGTGTTGTACCACCTGCAAGTGAATGCTGACTGGCTTCCTGAATGACAACACCCTCAGCGATCGGATCTGAGAATGGAATACCGATCTCGATCACATCTGCTCCTGCTTTTACCATAGCTCTGATATTTTCTTTTGTTGTTTCGTACCCATAATCTCCAGATACGATGTAAGTTACTAATGCTTTTTGCCCATTCTTTTTTCTATTCTCAAATGTCTCTCTAATCTTCATCTAACTGCACTCCTCTGTATCTTGCTACCTGATAAACGTCTTTGTCTCCACGGCCAGACAGACAGATAACGACTGACTGGTCTTTACTCATTGTTGGAACGATCTCCATTGCCGCTGCAACTGCATGAGATGATTCGATCGCTGGGATCACTCCTTCTGTTTTGGATAAATATTCAAAGGCTTTGACTGCCTGTTCATCTGTAATACTCACATATTCTGCTCTTCCGATTTCATGAAGATGTGCATGTTCTGGTCCGATTCCCGGATAATCAAGTCCTGCTGAAATAGAGTATACAGGATCGATCTGACCTTCTTCGTTCTGTAAGAACAAACTCTTCATTCCATGAAAAATACCCTTACTTCCTTTTGCGATCGTTGCTGCATGATCTAACGTATCAATCCCTCTTCCAGCTGCTTCTGCCCCGATCAGTCTGACACTTTCATCTGGGATAAAGTCATAAAACATTCCCATTGCATTCGATCCGCCTCCTACACAAGCAAATACAGCATCTGGAAGTTTTCCTTCGATTTCTTTCATCTGTTCTTTTGTCTCTTCTCCGATGATCTTCTGGAAATCACGAACCATCGTTGGATATGGATGAGGTCCCATAACAGAACCAATGCAGTAAAATGTTGTCTCAATATTTGTAGCCCAGTCTCTCATTGCCTCGTTAATAGCATCTTTTAAAGTTCTTGTTCCACTCTCTACAGCATGAACTTTCGCTCCAAGAAGTTCCATACGGTATGCATTCAGACTCTGGCGTTCCACGTCTTCTGCTCCCATATATACAACACATTCCATGTCAAATAATGCTGCAACAGTCGCTGTAGCAACTCCGTGCTGTCCTGCACCTGTCTCTGCGATGATTCTTTTTTTTCCCATTCTCTTTGCAAGTAAGATCTGACCTAATACATTGTTGATCTTATGGGCACCTGTATGGTTCAAATCTTCTCGTTTTAAATATACTTTTGCCCCTCCAAGATCTTTTGTCATCTTCTCTGCGTAGTATAAAAGAGATGGACGGTTTGCGTAATCTCTGTATAACTGACGTAATTGGGCTAAAAATTCTGGGTCATTTTTGTATGTTTCATAAGCCTCATTTAACTCGTTTACCGCGTTCATTACAATTTCTGGTACATACTGTCCACCGTACTCTCCAAATCTTCCTATTTTATTCATGTCTTCCTCCTGTTATCTGCATGATTTCTTTCATTTTTTTCAAATCTTTGTATCCATCCGTTTCGATTCCACTGGAAATGTCGATCCCGTATGGATGAACTTTTTCTGTGATTTCTTTTATATTTTTATTGTGAAGCCCGCCTGCAATAAAAAATGGTTTTCTGATTCCTTCTTTTGGAATCAGGTCGTAATTCATTACTTTTCCGGTACCTCCATACATATCTTTTCCTTCTGTAAATGTATCCAGTAACAGTTTATCAACTGGAAGCTGTTGGGCTTCCTTGATGTCTTTTGTATCTTTCACTCTGACCGCTTTCCAGATTTCTTTATCTGTCTGCTGTCTTAACTGTTCAATATAAATAACATCTTCATCGCCATGTAACTGGATCACGTCTAATGGAACTTCATTGGCGATTTCTGTAACTTTCTCAATTGTTTCATTGACGAATACTCCGACACTTAAGATCTTTTGATCTAAGTTTTGATCAAGTTCTCTTGCCTGCTGGCCTGTGACATAACGCTTGCTTTTTGAAAAGAAAATATATCCAATTGCATCTGGTTTTACTTCATTTGCATATGCGATATCTTCTTTTCTGCGCATGCCGCACATCTTCACTTTCAGATTTTGTTCTTTGATCTGATTTTGTATCATAGGCAGCTCCGTAACTGTTTCATTGTTTCTTTGATGTTATCGGATCTCATAAATGTTTCACCGATCAAAACTGCTTCGGCTCCTTGCTCTTTGACATTTTTCATATCATTTTCATCCTTCATTCCACTTTCGGAAACTAATACTGCTTCGTATGGAATAAGTGGAGCAAGTTTACTTGTTGTATTTAGATCAACATCAAATGTTTTTAAATTTCGATTATTGATTCCGATAATATCGCATCCACATGCAACGACTTTCTTTAATTCTTTTTCGTTATGAACTTCTACCAGACAATCAATCTCTAAGCTTTTTGCCAGATCATAAAATTCCTTTATCTTTTCTTCAGAAAGAATTGCTGCGATCAGAAGGATTGCATCGGCTCCTAAGACTTTTGCTTCATAAATCTGATATTCATCGAAAATAAAATCTTTTCTTAACATTGGGATATCTACCTTAGCTCTGATATCCGCAAAATATTTGCTGCCACCTTTAAAATAATATTCTTCAGTCAAGCAGGAAATGGCTGCTGCCCCTGCATCTTCATAGGCAATGGCTGTCTCCACTGGACGAAAATCTTCTGCGATCACACCTTTGGATGGAGACGCTTTTTTAACTTCTGAGATCACGGATAATCCAGATTTCTTTAAGGCCTCTTTAAATCCATGATTTTTATTCTTAGAATTTAATGCCATCTCTTTCATATCCTGCAGCTCGATATTGTCTTTTTCTCTTTGTAATTGTTCTTTTCTTTTTTCTACGATATCATCTAAGATCATGTTCCACCTCATTTATTTTACATTTGTGTATGCAATAAACTGTTCTAATTTCTCATTTGCCTTTCCAGAATCGATCATCTCGGCTGCCAGTTTCACTCCATCTTTGATCGTCTCTGCTTTTCCGATCGTATAAAGGGCTGCTCCTGCATTTAATAAAACGATGTCTCGTTTTGCTCCCTGTTCTTTTCCAGTTAGGATATCTTTTGTAATGATCGCATTTTCATCTGCTGTTCCACCAACAATATCTTCTTTCTTGGCAAGTGTTAATCCTAATTCTTCTGGATCGATCGTATATTCTTTGATCTCATCTCCATCGATCTCACAGACACTTGTTGTGGATGAGATTGAGATTTCATCTAATCCGTCGTCTCCATATACGATCAGGGCTCTTTTAACTCCAAGATTCTTCATAACATCTGCCATCGGACGAACCAGCTCTTTTTCATAAACACCGAGAACGATGTAGTTTGTCATTGCTGGGTTTGCTAAAGGTCCTAAGATATTAAATACAGATCTTACCCCAAGCTGTGCTCTGACTGGTCCGGCATATTTCATAGATCCGTGATGTGTCTGTGCAAATAAGAAGGCTGCTCCAACTTCATCCAAACATTTCTTGCTTTCTTCTGGGGTTAATCCGATTTTTGCTCCTAATGCCTCTAAGACATCGGCTGCACCACTCTTTGAGGATACACTTCTATTTCCATGTTTCGCAACTTTTGCTCCTGCTGCTGCAATGACAAATGCAGATGTTGTGGAAATATTAAAGCTGTTTGCAAGGTCTCCTCCAGTTCCTACGATATCAATCGCTTCTGTTTCTTCTGGCACGATCGCTGCTTTTGCTCTCATCACTTTGGCAAATCCTGTGATCTCTTCTGGTGTTTCATGATTCATACGAAGACCCGTCAGGAAACTTCCCATCTGAGCATCTGTCGCATTTCCAGACATGATGCAATCCATGGCCTTATAAGCTTCTTCTTCTGTTAAATGATTTCCTTCCACGATCTTTGTTAAAAATGGTTTTAATGTTTCCTGATTGACTGCGCTCATAGTTTCCTCCTTTTTAGAATCTCCAAGTCTGATTCCTGCGATGTTTGTTAAAAAGTTTTCTAAGATCCTCATTCCCATTTCAGTTAAGATCGATTCTGGATGGAACTGAATTCCATAGACTGGATATTCTTTATGACATACTGCCATGATCTGTCCTTTTTCATCTCTTCCGATAACTTTTAAATCTTCTGGAAATGTCTCATCGTCGATGATCAGTGAATGATATCTTGCTGCATATATTTTATCTTCTAATCCTTCAAATAAAGGATTCTTGTTATTGATTGTGATCTCACTCATTTTTCCATGCATCAATTCTTTTGCTGGAACGACTTTTCCGCCATATACTTCTCCGATCGCCTGATGTCCCAGACAGATTCCCAAGACTGGGATTTCTTTTCCGAATGTTTTAATTGCCTCTTTTGAAATCCCTGCACTGTCTGGATATCCAGGTCCTGGTGAGATAACAAGTGCTTCTAGATTTTGTAAGTTTCTGATCTCATCAATCGTTATTTCATCGTTTCTTACAACCTGAATCTGTGGATACAAAGATCCAATGTACTGATATACGTTATAGGTAAATGAATCGTAATTATCTATCATTAAAATCATAACCTTGCTGCCTCCTTCACTGCATTTACAACGGCTAATGCTTTATTCTTTGTCTCCATAAATTCTTTCTCTGGAACAGAGTCATTGACGATTCCTGCTCCTGCCTGCACATATCCTTTTCCATCTTTAAATACGACGGTCCGGATTGCAATACAGGTATCAATATTTCCATCAAATCCAAGATATCCAACGGTTCCACCGTAAACACCTCGTTTTTTATTTTCCAGCTCATCAATGATCTCCATGGCCCTTACTTTTGGTGCTCCGGATAATGTTCCTGCCGGAAGAACACTCATCAGTGCGTTGATCGGATTTTCATCATCTCTTAATTCTCCCTGTACATCACTGACTAAATGTGTAACTTTGGAATATTTTTCAACGGTCATAAAGTTTTTTACTTCTACAGTTCCAAACTTACTGACTTTTCCGACATCATTTCTTCCAAGATCAACTAACATCGTATGTTCTGCTCTTTCCTTTGGATCATTGACTAACTGTCTTACCAACATATCATCTTCTTCTTTTGTCTTTCCTCTTGGAACCGTTCCTGCGATCGGTTTGGTTGCTACATTTCCATTTAAGACACTGACTAACTTCTCTGGTGAAGCTCCAACCACCTGATAGTCAATGAAATCAAAGAAGTAAAGGTATGGAGATGGGTTTGATGTTCTTAAGCATCGATAGACATCAAATGGATCAACATCTGTCTCTACCTCAAATCTCTGGGATAAGACCACCTGGAAAATGTCACCGTTTTTGATATATTCTTTGGCTTTCTTTACGTTCGCTTCGTATTGTTCTTTTGTAAGATTCGATGTTACTTCTGCCTTCGCAGGTGTAAATCTGTCTTTGGAAAGTGATACCGGACGTTCCATCTTGTGAAGGATCAATTCTGCTTTATCTTCTAATTCTTCATATTTTTGTTTGATATTATCACCTTTGTGGATGTTCTGGATGATCACAGCTTTGTTTGCTAAATGATCGAATGCGATGATCTCATCGTACATGCATAAGTGGCATTCTGGCATCTTCAGATCATCTTCTGGTACATTTGTTAATTTCTTTTCCACCTGACGGATCATGTCATATCCAAAATATCCGATCAATCCTCCAGTTAATTTTGGATAATCTTCCATAACTGGAGATTTATATTTCTCGATCAGATCACTTAGGTAACTCATCTTGAATTCTTCTTCCTGCTTTACTCCATCGACTTCTAATTCTTTTCCTGAAATCTTGATCTCTGACTTAGGATTGATCCCGATAAAGGAATATCTTCCCCACTGATCTTTATTTTCCACACTCTCAAGCATGAAACATGGCGTTCCTTCTTTTCTCAGTGCCTGGAACATACGGATCGGTGTCATATAATCTGCCAGTACTTCGTAAAATACAGGTACCATCTGATATTCTTTTAATAGTTCTTCAACTTTGTTTAATGTCGGATATAACATATCTGCCTCCTGATCAAAATTTATCGCCGTGGTTTCATTTTTCATAGTTTATATACCTGTATACTATGATTTATAGATAGGACCGTTTTGCATGAATGGTGACTTTGTTCATATTGGGGGATTTCATCGAAATTTCCTATGAAATAAAAAAGGCCCATCGTTCCTATTGCTAGGGACGATAGACCGTGGTGCCACCCATATTCAAGAAATATCTTCTGATCTTCTCTTCTTGTTAAAATATCTTAGAAAATATCTCTCCTCACTTAAGATACTCCGCTTTGTTCGATAATAAAAAGCTTTTATATCTCGTTCCCGTAACGTGGGATAACGGCGACAGTTACTAAGTTTCATAAACAGTTCTCTGTGCTCCTCACAAATCCATTCGCTTATCACATATCTATGACCTTCCAGCAACCGGTCACTCTCTGTAAGACTGTTTGATGAGCTACTTACTTTTGTTCATCGGATTTATCACTTTAACTTGTTAAATATTTGTTTATATTATATGAGTCGATTTTTTATTTGTCAAGAATTTTCTGATTATAATTTTTGATTTGTTGAAAATTCGCATATTTTATTTTTCTATTTTAACATTTTATAAATCTCTTCTTTATCAGCTTCTGGATGCTCTTTGATTGCTTCGTAAATTGGTTGAATTTTGATCACTTCTTCCTCTACTTCATCTGCAATCTGATGTAACTCTTTATTTTTTTGAATTTTCTTTTGTATTTGTAATATTAACTTTAATAATTCCCCTTCTCGTCTTCCACGCTTCTCTGCACTTCGCAACTGGCTTGCTTTATCCCTGATTGCCATTTGTTCTCTCAGATATAAATATCTTTCACTCTCATCTCGACTCATCTTAATCATTTCATCCCTCACCTTTTCCATGTAATGATTTCCTTCAGATTCTTCTCTGACTTCTTCCCAAGTACTGGCTGAAATTAATTTTGCCCATCGATATAATTCTTGCTTCCTTGCCTTTCCTTTTGTACTTTTTAATTTACTTAATTCTATCACATGGAATTGAAATTTACTACTATACAATTTACAATTACTTTTTTGTAGAAAATTGTAATATCAAACTAAAAAAGACAGGAGCCTAAACTCCTGTCCTAAACCACATATCATTATAACAAATAATCTTTATTTCTCAAGTTCTTCCGTCTCAATAATAAACTTCACACTACCCTTCGTTCCACTAGCCTTCTTCGTAAATGTCTGATAGTTTTCTCCTTCATCCATCACTGCATCAGCTCTGTCTAAGATATCTTTTGCATCATCATTGATCGTATTGACAAGTTTCTCAATACCGTCTTTTCTGAAGGTTAACATTCCTTTGTTCAAGGTAACAGCTCCATTTTTCAGAGTTGCAATTCCTGTTGTCATCTGTCCCATTCCATTATCCAGTGTTTTTGCGCCTTTACTTAATTTCTTCGCTCCATTTGCTGCTGTTTTTGTTCCACTGTTTAATGTCTTAGCTCCTTCATCTAACTTCTTGATGGAAGATGCCAATGTCTTAGATGATGTCTTTAACTGTCCGGTTCCTGCCGCGATCTGTTTTAATGCAGATTCTAACTGTGCTGTGGATGTCTTTGTCTTTGTTAGCAGATTCTGAATCTGGGTTAAGCATCCTGATACGATCTGAAGGTCTGTCTGTGTTTCTTGCAAGCTTGTTCCGATAGATCCTGAATAGGTTCCTAAATTCTTTGCCTGACCTCCTACGGATTGTGCATAACCGCCTAAGTTTTCTGCATCTGTCTTTAAAGAACCTGCAATCGTTGTAAGCTGTGCTTTCTGCTCATCTGTAAGAGAACTATAATTATTCTTGATAAATTCTCCAATTGCTCCTGCCTGATTTCCAACATCTGTTGCTGATGCTCCAATAGACTCTGCTAATGCACCTAATGTCTTCGCTGACACACCAACACTTTCTGTCTGTGTCTTAATATTCATTAATTCTTTTGTGATTCCTGTCTGTGCACTCTGTAAGTTAGACTGTAATTTTGCCTGATTACTTTCGCTTGGTGTACTATTCTGCAATTCTTTGAGAATCTGTCTCACTCCATTATCTAACTTCTCTGTAGATGATGGTAAAGCACTAGTTCCTTTCGCTAACTGACTGGTTCCATTCTTTAATGTTGTAGATCCATTGACCAGTTTGTCAAGTCCTGTTGCTAACTGTTTGGAACTGACTGCAATCTGTTTTGTTCCTGATTTTAATTTTCCAGAGGCTGTGACTAATTTTTCAATTCCCTTTACTAAATCTCCAGAACCATCACATAACTTATCTGTCGCATTTTCAAGGTCCTTTAAGGAATCTGTTAATTCACTTAAATCTCCTGCATCATCTAAACCGAACTCTGATAATGTATCGGAATTCGCAACTGTCGCTGTGACTGTCATCTGGAAGTCTTCTACATCAGCTGTGATTTCGAAATCTTCTGGAATATCGAAGTTTGACCCAATACTTGTATTCTTAAGGTTTAAGCTGTCTGCTAATCCTGGTATTGCAACTCCGATAACGATATGTTTGTTACCATCGGAGATAACTTTTCCGTTTGTTACTTTGACATTAGAGAAGTTATCTGTATTTAAGATCGCTGCTGTGATCATTGTAAATGGTGTATAGACTGTTGTCTGTTTTCCATTGATCGTTTTGGTTACGGCGGAATGATTTTCATATTCATAACGAATCTTTACTTTTCCTGATTTACCAACCAGTTTCTTTGGTGAAATTTCTTTTCCATCCAGATAGTATGTGACTTTCATGGATACTGGCAGATTTTTGTCACTTGTTCCCTGATAGTAAATATCTTTTCCATTGGCATTCCATGTAATACTGTCCTTTTTGCCTCGTTTGTATGTCTCATTTCCCTTAACGTTTTCAACGTCTGTCAGGTCCGTAGCATCTTTGATCTTTGCTTCACCTGAGAAATTCTTTAACCAGTCACTGACAATAACTGTTTTCTCTTCTCCATTCGCATCCGTTTTTACGTATACGGTTTCTTCTTTATCTGCAGTGGACTCGCTGGCTACTACCGGTACTGCTGCCGGAATCGTAAGAGCTGCAGCGAGAAACATTGCTAATGCTTTCGATAATCTTCTTTTTCTCATAACAATCGCTCTCCTATTCTAAATGACCCATCTTGAGGGTTGTTTTACAGATCAATTTATCAAATATCATAAACATTGCCGGCAGAATAAAGATTACGGCAACGGTACTGATCACGGCTCCTCGTGCAAGTAAGGTACAGATTGCACTGATCATATCGATATTTGAGTAAATCGCAATACCGATCGTTGCTGCGAAGAAACTTAATCCACTTGTAATGATAGACTGCATGGATGTTTCATGTGCAATACGGATCGCTTCCATTTTCTTCTTACCATTTATACGTTCCTTCTGATAACGGCTTGTCATCAGGATCGCATAATCAACGGTTGCACCTAACTGGATCGTTCCGATAACGATACTTGCAACAAACGGCAGTGATAATCCCGTGTAATATGGAACTGCCATATTGACACAGATTGCAAATTCGATCACGGCTACCAGGATCACTGGTAAGGAAATGGATTTAAATACAATTAAAATGATCACAAAGATTGCCGCGATCGATGCGATATTTACATTTCTAAGGTCAACATTGGTTACTGTCTCCAAGTCATTCATCAACGGTGCTTCTCCAATAACCATAGAACCTGGACTGTATTTCTTCACAATGTTGTTGATCTCGTTGATCTGTTTATTTACTTTCTCGGTTGCTGATTTGTAATTTGAACAGATAAACTGCATCTCATACTCATCACTTTGCAACATCTCTTTCATAGAAGAAGGAATCATATCAGATGGAATACTAGAACCGATCACGGAGTTCATTCCGAGACACCATTCAACTCCGTCGACTTTATCGATTTCTTTCTGCATATTGCTTAATTCCTTCTGACTCATGCCGTTCTTGATCATGACCATATGGATGTTACTCATTCCGAATTCTTCACTTAACTTCTTATTCGCCACATTACTTGGTAAGCTTTGTGGAAGTGATTTGTCAATATTATAGTAAATCTCTGTATGATTATTTCCATAAATTGCTGGGAACAGCAAAATTAAAAATACTACAATCGTTGTTTTATAATGTTTTGTGATAAAGTGTGATGCATTCGTAAGATCTGGCATCAGTGAACGATGGTGTGTCTTCTCAATTAATTTATCACAGATCAGGATCAATGATGGCAAAACTGTTACACAACAGATAACCCCGATAATAACACCTTTCGCCATAACGATACCTAAGTTAGCTCCTAATGCAAATGTCATAAAGCACAGTGCTGCGAATCCAGCAACCGTTGTAACGGAACTTCCTGTGATGGACTTAAATGTATTCGAAATCGCATGTGCCATCGCACGTTCTTTGTCACCTTCAAATCTGATCTTATTACTCTCATAACTATGCAGAAGGAAAATCGAATAATCCATCGTAACTCCTAACTGCAAGATCGCAGTCAATGCCATTGTAAGATAGGACACATCGCTTAAGAAAATATTCGTTCCCAGGTTATAAAGAATTGCCATTCCGATACTTAACAGGAATAAAAAGGCAACGGCAAAGGATTCCATTGTGGCAAATAATACGATCAAAGAAAGTACTGCTGCGATCGTTACGTAGATAGGAATCTCCTGCATAACTAGGTTCTTAATATCGGTAACTACCCCTGACATACCACTGATAAAACACTGTTTTCCAACAATCTTACGCATCTGTGTGACTGCTTCCATCGTGTTATCAGATGATGTCGTTTCTTTAAACATTGCGATCATCATTGTTGCGTTCTTATTAAAGAAAACTTTCCTTACTTTCTCAGGAAGCATCTCTTTGGGAACGCTTAGATCAGCGATGTCATCATACCAGATGATCTTATCAACGTGATTGACTTTCTCTAGTTTCTGTTTTAATTTCTGTACATCATGAAGATTCATATCTTCGACAATGATCATCGAATAGGCTCCGGCTCCAAACTGATCTACCATGATATCCTGCCCTTTCACCGTCTCCAAAGAGTCTGGAAGGTAACTTAAGATGTCATAATTAATCCTTGTCTTCACGATTCCAATGGTTGATGGAATCAATAAAATGAAAGCCAGGAAGACGATGAATTTTCGATGATGTACTAATTTCTTTGCAAATTGTATCATAGCATCCTCCCATTTACATTTATGACGAATAGTCATTTTCTAATCTATATAATGGTATACACCAAAAATGACCAAAAGTCAATAAACTTCTTAAAAGTTTTTGACTTTTGGTCATTTTTTCGTTATACTAAAGAAGATGAAAGGAGAAATTACTATGAAAAAGGTCGAATTAAATAAGAAAAAGAAACAAGATGCCCTTTTGAATACGGCATACCAACTGTTTACAGAAAAGGGATTCCAGAAGACCTCCATCTCCGATATCGTAAATGAAGCTGGCGTTGCTAAGGGTACTTTTTATTTGTATTTTAAAGATAAATTAGACATCCGATATAAATTGATCGCCAAAAAATCTGCAGAAGTATTTAAACACGCCTATCAGGAACTTCAAAAACAATCCATTGATCATTTTGAAGACCAACTGATCTTTATCGTTGACCAGGTCATCGGAGCATTAAATGCTAATCCGACTCTGTTAAAACTAATCTCAAAGCATCTAAGCTGGGGAATGTTTAAGAATTCCTTGGTAGAACCGATCGATGATGCCCAGAGAAATATTTATGATATCTATATGGATCTTTTGAAGAATTCTGGTCATGAATTTGATCATCCGGAAGTTATGATCTATATGATCATCGAGATGGTCGCAGGGTCTTGCTATAATGTTATTTTGACTGGGGAGCCTGTTTCAGTTGATGAATTGAAGCCTTATTTGTATCAGTCAATTCGGTTGATCATACAGAATCATATATTGTGATTTGTAGTTTGATGACGGAAATTATTGGTGGAATATTATAAAAAGAAATCATGTGTCAGCAACCCACTCGCTAAGTGCAGACGTGTCCGTACGGTTGCCAACACATGATTTCTTTTTATAATATTCAAATAATTTACGTTATTCAAACCACTACACTGTGTGTATATTTAACGGTATTGGCTAATCATTTTTGTATTCGCTAACAGAAGATTATCTTTCACTTTCATTCCTCGCCTTTTCCATGTAATGATTTCCTTTTGTTGTTTCTATTTTACTTAATTCTATCACATGGTATTGAAATTTACTACTATAGGATTGTCCTGTTTTTAATCCTTCTGTAAACATCCGACAATTGTAAAACAAACTTCGTTCCGCCCAGTCCTCTTGATATGTATTTTGCATTTCAATATTAATCTTCTTGCCACCATTCTGCCCTACATACACACCCTCTTGAATTTTTCAATCTTAAATTGTCCACACTCTAGACTTCTGGTATATGATAAAAAATAAATAAACGATCGGAAGAGCAGCATTAGA
>OLWR01000717.1_pt1 | contig 19596 bp, 15 predicted proteins | sample 1673531 | NCBI WGS metagenome assembly OLWR01 (sample SAMEA103958114, study PRJEB25191) | human gut metagenome | reverse complement strand
TTAGATTTTCTTATTTTCGTACAACGGAACAAAACAGACCCGGCTTTGTGCAATTTGCCAATCAAAAAATTTGAAACTGCCTTTTTACACCCTCTAATCCTACAGAAAAAAGACGGAGCATTTGCTCCGCCTCTGTTAGTATTATGATTTTTAATGATGAAACAGACGAATTCCGGTAAATGCCATCGCCATTCCATATTTATTACAGGTTTCAATGACATTGTCATCACGGATAGAACCGCCCGGCTCAGCCACATATTTTACACCGCTCTTATGAGCACGTTCGATGTTATCTCCAAATGGGAAGAATGCATCGGATCCAAGTGCCACATCTTCTAACTGATCTAACCATGCACGTTTTTCTTCTCTCGTAAATACCTCCGGTTTTACTTTGAAGATTTTTTCCCATGCACCGTCTGCTAAGACATCCATATAATCTTCGCCGATATATAAATCGATGGAATTGTCACGGTCTGCTCTTCCGATACCGTCTACAAACTGTAAACCTAAGACCTGCGGAGACTGGCGAAGCCACCAGTTATCCGCTTTGCTTCCTGCAAGGCGTGTACAATGGATACGGGACTGCTGTCCTGCACCGATTCCGATTGCCTGTCCGCCTTTTGCATAACATACGGAATTGGACTGTGTATATTTTAAAGTGATCATGGAAATTGCAAGATCGATCTTTGCAGATTCCGGGATTTCTTTGTTCTCCGTTACGATATTTGAGAAGAAATCCTCATCGATCTTTAATTCGTTTCTGCCCTGCTCAAACATAATACCAAAGACTTCTTTTCTCTCGAGTTCCTTTGGAACATAGTTCTTATCAATTTCAATAACGTTGTAATTGCCTTTTTTCTTTGCTTTTAAAATCTCAAGAGCTTCCGGCTCATATCCCGGTGCGATCACACCATCGGACACTTCTCTTTTGATGATCTTTGCGGTTGCAACATCGCAGACATCCGATAAGGAGATAAAATCTCCAAAAGAGGACATACGGTCAGCTCCTCTGGCTCTTGCATAGGCATTTGCAAGTGGAGTAAACTCCATATCCATATCGTCTACCCAGTAAATTTTCTTTTCCACATCACTCATCGGGAGTCCGACTGCTGCGCCTGCCGGTGATACATGTTTAAAAGAAGTTGCTGCCGGAAGTCCGGTTGCTTTTTTTAATTCCTTGACTAACTGCCAGCCGTTAAATGCATCTAAAAAGTTGATATATCCCGGTTTTCCGTTTAAAACCTTAATTGGAAGTTCTCCCTCTTCCATGTAGATCCTTGAAGGTTTCTGATTTGGATTGCATCCGTATTTTAATTCTAATTCTCTCATGGTTTCTCCTCTATTTCTGATTCTTATTTACGATCTTTGTCTCGTAAGTTCCATTTTCAATATCAATATATCTTACAAATAAAGATACTTTGTTGTCCTCATTTAAACTGTTCCAGAGCAGATTGGTATACTCTTCGATATCATCTGAAACAGCGATCAGTTCCGGTTCTCCCTCAAAACTTGGCAGCGGATTGCCATCCCCCATATAGGTATGTATAAAATGTCCTTCGCCACTCTTTGGATTTTCATATGCAAAGGTATAACGATTGCAGGAAGAAGGGTCACCGTTGTTGCTTTTTAAAATGGACATTGCATAGTTATAAGAACCCTTGTCCACATGCATAATACCGGAAATACGAGGTGTATAGTTCGGTGCATCCGGCTCAAACTCTCTGGTTCTGAGTGCCTGCTCAAATGTCTGCTGTTTATCCATTAATTCATAGATCGTATCAGTCTGATCTCCGTTTGTGACAATGGTCTTATTTCCTAATACACGCACCGGTGCATAGATGATCAGGCTTGGATCACTCAGCTTCGATGGGTCAAATGCTTCTGTACGGATGCCTTCTCCTTCTGTCACAAAGACACGGTTACGGCTGTTCTCGCTTCTTCCCATAATAAAATAAGCTGTTACTGCATATTTTCCATTTGGTGACTTACCGATAATAATCCCACGTCCAGGATAAGAATTGTTCTGTAATTCTTTTTCGATTGATCTCATTTCCATGAATATAATCCTCCTACTTATGATTGCCCGCAAAGCGTGGCATTTAGATGCTCTAACTTTTTCTATCTTAACATGAAATAAGACTCCATTTCAATGAAAGGAGCCTTATTAGTAGTATTAAATTATTTACTTAATTCTATTAGTCACTCTTATAAATAAATTTTATAAAATCTTTGCGTACTCTGCCACCTCCGGAAGTCTCTGTGCCACACCCGACAAAAATGGCTGAATCTCTTCCTCCGGCTGCGTTAAATCCGGCACCATAACCACCCTCAGCCCTGCCGCATAAGCAGACCGTACCCCGACCGGAGAATCCTCGACCGCAATACACTCGGACGGTTCTTTTTCTAACTGCCTGCACGCCTCTAAATAGACATCCGGCATTGGTTTGCCGTTTTTGACATTCGACACACTTAAAATCCGGTCAAATTTTTCTAAAACGCCAATCTGCGATAAATAAGAACTTGCACGTTCCATATCCGTTGCCGTTGCAACTGCCGTCTGCAAACCTTCTCTTTTTAAAATACTTAACACTTCATCCACGCCCGGCTTTTTCTCTATGCCGCGGCTTTCTAAAATTGCACGAAGCCGCTTTCGACGCTCTGCATGAAAATATTCAAAGTCAAAATCCTCTCCGTACTTTTCTAACAGCATCGGCTTGGAAAATTTCCGGTTCAGGCTTCGCATAGACAGAAAAACCTCTCTTGGAATCTCATAGCCCATCTCTTTCGTGATGTCCATTCCAAGCTGTATGTAATATTTTTCGGTGTCGATCAACACACCATCCATATCAAAAATAACTGCTTTGATCATGTTAGTTCTTAAAGCTGTGGATCGGAGCCGGGATTCTTCCGCCACGGTTTACAAATGCATCACAGGAATATTTGTTGACCGGCATGATCGGTGCATAACCTAACAATCCGCCAAATTCCACGGTTTCGCCAACCCCTTTTCCGATAACAGGGATGATACGGACTGCCGTTGTCTTCTGGTTGATCATACCGATTGCCATTTCATCTGCAATAATTCCTGAAATTGTCGTTGCCTTGGTATCTCCCGGAATTGCGATCATATCGAGTCCTACGGAACATACGCAGGTCATTGCCTCTAATTTTTCTAAGGATAACGCTCCTGCCGTTACCGCGTCGATCATTCCCTGATCCTCGCTGACCGGAATAAACGCACCGCTTAAACCGCCAACGTAAGAGGATGCCATGACACCGCCTTTTTTTACCTGGTCATTCAAAAGTGCAAGTGCCGCTGTCGTTCCCGGTGCTCCTGCATACTCTAAACCAATCTCCTCTAAAATCTCTGCAACGGAATCTCCGATTGCCGGTGTCGGTGCTAAGGACAGATCGATAATTCCAAACGGGATTCCTAATTTTCTGGAAGCCTCCTGTGCTACAAGCTGGCCAACTCTGGTAACTTTGAATGCTGTCTTTTTGATCGTCTCACAAAGCACTTCAAAATTCTCGCCACGCACTTTTTCTAATGCCGTCTTAACAACTCCAGGTCCTGATACACCGACATTGATGATCGCGTCTGCCTCGGTCACTCCATGGAATGCTCCTGCCATAAACGGGTTATCATCCGGTGCATTGCAAAGCACTACTAATTTGGCACATCCTAAGGAATCATTCTCCTTCGTATATTCTGCTGCCTGTAAAATGACATCTCCCATCAGTCTGACGGCATCCATGTTGATCCCGGTCTTTGTGGAACCGACATTGACGGAACTGCAGATATATTCTGTCTCGGCAAGTGCCTGTGGGATGGAACGGATCAACAGCTCATCACTTTTGGTCATTCCTTTAGAAACCAATGCAGAATAACCGCCGATGAAGTTTACTCCTACCTCGCGGGCTGCATCATCGAGTGTTTTTGCGATCGTCACATAGTCTTCCGGTGTCTTACACGCAGAAGCACCGATCAAAGAAATCGGTGTGATCGAGATTCTTTTATTTACGATTGGAATACAGTATTTGTTTTCAATCTCTTTTCCTACTTTCACAAGGTCTTTTGCAACCGTTGTGATCTTGCGGTAGATATTTTCATTGACCTTTGCTAAATCCGTATCAATACAATCGAGCAGACTGATACCTAAAGTAATGGTACGCACGTCTAAATTCTCATGCTCGATCATCTTATTTGTTTCATTTACTTCCCATATATTGATCATGGTATCTCTCCTTAGATTCTGTGCATTTTTTCAAAAATTTCTTCTCTCTGGCATTTGATATCAACGCCAATCTCTTCTCCGATCTGTGCTAACTCTTTTGAGATGTCGGCAAATGGTTTTTCTGTTCCACTCAGATCTACGATCATCATCATGTTAAAAAATCCCTGCACGATGGTCTGTGAGATATCCATAACGTTTACACGGTTGTTTGCAAGATAGGTGCAGACTTTTGCAATAATACCTACGGTGTCTTTTCCTACTACTGTGATAATTGTCTTATTTGCTGATGTTTCCATTTTTGATTTCCTCTCTGTTTTATTCTTCCTGACTGCTGATACAGTCTGTTTTTATACACAAAGCATCGGCATTGGTTCATTGCGTTTTGCCACATAAATCGGAAAATCGTTTCCCTGATATGGATTTTCTCCTAATGTGACTTCCTGACGCACAGTCTCATATGCCAGCTCTGCATAATTATTTTCTTTGCTTAAATGCCCTAAAATGACAGCTTTCATATCATCATGGAGCAGTTCGCCTAAAAGCTGCCCGGATACCTCGTTAGAAAGATGCCCCCGCTCGCCTAATATCCTTCGTTTTAACGGATAAGGATAGCTCCCGGCTTCTAACATACGGACATCGTGATTTGCCTCTAACAGCAAAATATCCAGTCCCTGTAATTTTTCAATTAAATAATCATCATAGATGCCTAAATCCGTGATAATGGCAATCTTATGATTTTCATTTTTTAAAATATAGGCAACCGGGTCTGCCGCATCGTGCGAAATGCGTACCGGATGCACTACGATCTCTCCGATCGTAATATCCATATCCGGCTCTAAGACACGGTACAAAGACGGATCTATCTTCCCGACGGAAGGCGTATTGGCAATCGCCTCTAACGTTCCCTTCGTCCCATAGATTGGAAGTCCATATCTTCTTGCAATGACTCCTAAACCACTGATGTGGTCAGAATGTTCATGCGTAATCAGGATTCCTTCCATCTCTGCTGTTTTCAATCCTACGGAGTTCAGCCCCGCTTCTATTCTCTTTCCGCTAATTCCGGCATCGATCATCAAATGACAATTCTGCGTTCCCGCACAGATACAGTTGCCACTGCTGCCGCTTGCAATACTACATATTTCCATCAGTTATTCTCTTCCCAATAAATATCTACGACATCGCCATCCTTGAGTGGTGCCGTATACTCTGTGTTCTGTCCGTTCAGATGTGTGACAATATTACGTCCTCTGGAATCATTCAGGTTAAACTCTATATAGTCAAATACATCCACATAGATGTATTCTGCTTTTCCGCTCATAAAGATCGGCTCTTTATTTACGATGACCTGAATGCCTGCCGGTTCTTCTTTCTCTTCCTTTACCGGCTCTTCCGGTGTGGCTGCCGGTTCACTTTCTGTCTGTGCTCTCTCGGATGCTGCTTCTATTGCTTTTCCGCTTTCAGAAACTGCCGGTTCCTCCGGTGCAGCCTCTTCCTGTGCCAAATCCTCAATATGTGTTCTGGTCTCTACCACCGTCCACTCTACGGAAAAATTCTCATAAACTAACGTTGCCATATCTGCATCCCGGTTATTTACTAAAATCTCCTGATCTAAATCCAGTTCCACATCCATGAACTCCACAAGCTGTCCTATCGTATAATAATTGCGCAACTCGATCCTGTCACCCTCCTGTATCCGGTAAGATGGCGGCTCTAAGACACCGTTGACCTCTACAAACCGTGGGCAGATTACAGTCTTTTTATTGACCTCAAATACGATCGTAGACTCTGTATATTCTTCTAACTGTTCTACCGTACCTGCTGCATCTTCTCCGATCGTAGACGGTTCAATGACGATCTCACAGTTTGCCTCTAACGGAGTATTGATATTAACGACCTTTCCATTCATACGCACGATCGCAGATTCTCCGCTCTGTCCTCTTAGAATCCTTGGTCTTCCATTGACCATGAAATTCACTTCTTTTCCTCTTCTTGGGAAAAGCTGGTCATTTGGGAATCCTGCCTGCATTGCCGCATCCACAATGGTCAGCTTACTGTTGTCATACAGCTTCATTCGTTCTCCGTTAAAATGGATCATAATAAAGTTATTTTTCTGGTCATAGTAATTCAGGCAGATACCGATCGGTGTTACTAACAACGGATCTTTCTGAATATCCGTCTGCTCAAAATGTACTTCCTGCAATACCTCTTCTCCACGAAGTGCCACACGCTCATGCGGAAGTCCTAATTTATCCGCTAACATTTCCGTAAAACCGTGGATTTTTCCGCCACCGCCGACTACAAAGGTCGCACTGACCGATTTATCACCGTTTAATGCCTTGATCTTCTCTGCTACGGAAGTGGTAATCCGGTCAACTAATTCCTCGGTCAAATCCCATACTTCTTTTGCCGGAATGGTATGGGAAATACTCATGATATCCTTAAACTCTATCTCTTTTTCCGAACCGGAACCTAACTTAATATGTTCTGCGGTCTTGAAATCCACCAGATAATGCTGTACTAACATTTCCGTAATCTCATCACCTGCAAAAGGAATCATTCCATAAGCAATAATGCTTCCGTCTCTGGTAATGGAAATATCGGACGTTCCCGCACCCACATCGACTAACGCAATGTTCAGCATACGGAATGCCTCAGGAATCGCTACATTAATTGCCGCAATAGGCTCTAATGTCATATTGGCAACTTCCAATCCTGCTAAGTTGCAGGCAGAATACAGTCCGTCCACAACGTCTTCCGGTAAAAAAGTTACGATGATGTCCTCTGAAATACGCTCTGCCTTATGCCCCTCTAAATTAGAAAAAATATCCTCGTTTAAATAATATTTTACAACGGAATAACCGACACAGTAGAACTTGAACTTTGTATCATTCTCTTCCTTTAAAATGCCGGATGCTTTTTCAATTCCCAACAGATCCAGCGTATGTATATCTTCCCTTGTAACGACCGTCTCTTCGTCGTATTCATACTCTACCGTTGTGGTCACCGTTTTTAACACACGACCTGCGGCAGCAATACAGACTTCCGTAAGCGGTGCTCCGATCTGTTCTTCTAACTGCTGCTTTACGGTTTCAATTGTTTTTGCAACTCTTCCAATATCGTGAATCTGACCGTCTAACATCGCACGCGTCTCATGTTCTTTCATGTACTGTGCAACTACGATAAATTCTGTACCCTCTTTGTATCCGACGGTTCCAACAACATTTCTCGTTCCGATATCCAATCCAAATACCAATGGTTCCATCTTATTTCTCCTCATTAAAAATCTTTACAAGTTGTAAATTTGTATCTTCTACGCTTCCATTGTTATCAATGACTTTCACACAATGTCGGCGGTATTCCTCCTCAGTGAGCTGGCTTGCAAATATCCCATCTATTTTTTCATCGGAATATCCGCGGTTTTCGCGAAGCCGCTCCCTACGATTTTCTTCACTGGTATAAATATACCATAACTCATCACAGATTTCATCATAATGCTCTTCAATTAAAAGAGCTGCCTCTAAAATCAGAAAATCCAGTGCCCCTTTTGTCTTTTCTTCTTCATAGACTTCTAAGATATATTCCCGAACTGCCGGATGTACGATCCCGTTCATCTGCTCTCTCTTTGTTTCATCCGAAAAAATGACCTGTGCCATCTTCAGACGGTCAAAACTTCCATCCTGTAAAAAAATATCCTCTGCTCCAAATGCTTCCTTTATTGTATCATAACATTTTGTTCCCGGCATCATCAAATCATGGGCAATTTCATCTGCAAGCATTACTTTTGCATTATAATGTTCTGCAATATATTCTAATATTGCGGATTTCCCGGCTCCGACACCGCCTGTAATTCCAATAAATTTCATCCTATTTTGCCTCGTACCAGTTCTTTCCTGTGTGGGTGTCAATCTCAAGTTCTACTGACAGATCTGCTGCACCCTTCATTTCTTCATCTAAAATCTTCTTTACTTCGTCCACTTCATCCGGTGCCGCCTCGATCAGTAACTCATCATGCACCTGTAACAACAGTCTGGATTTTAATCCTTCGTCGATCAATCTTCTGTGCACACGGTTCATGGCAATTTTAATGATATCGGCTGCGGTTCCCTGGATTGGCGCATTCATGGCAATCCTCTCTCCAAAGGAACGCTGCATAAAGTTCGAGGATGAGATTTCCGGCAACGGCCGCCTTCTGCCAAACATCGTGACGGAATATCCGTCTTTTTTTGCCTTTTCCACACATCCGTCTAAAAATTCTTTGATCTTCGGATAGCTTTCAAAATATCTTTCGATATATTCCTGTGCTTCTTTTTTACTGATGCTTAAATCCTGACTTAAGCCAAAGGAGCTGATTCCATAAACGATCCCAAAGTTGACTGCCTTTGCATTTCTTCTCTGTAAATCCGTTACTTCCTCAAATGGGGTATGGAATACCTGCGATGCGGTCATGCGGTGGATATCCTGTGCCTCCCGATATGCCTGTATCAGCATTTCATCTCCTGACATATGGGCTAATATACGAAGCTCGATCTGGGAATAATCGGCATCGACAAAGACATATCCGTCTTTTGGTAAAAATACCTTACGGATCATCCGTCCTAATTCCATTCGGATCGGAATGTTCTGTAAGTTCGGATCTGTACTGCTCAATCTTCCGGTTGCTGTGACGGTCTGCTGGAAATTCGTATGAATCCTTCCGTCCTCTTCTATAAAATTCGCAAGTCCGTCTGCATAGGTGGACTTTAATTTTGCAAGCTGGCGATATTCTAAAATTTTAGATACTAATGGATATTCCACTGCTAATTTTTCTAAGACATCCGCTGCCGTGGAGTAACCGGTCTTTGTCTTTTTTCCATATGGCATCTCTAATTTTTCAAACAGAATATGACCTAACTGTTTTGGGGAGTTGATGTTAAAGGTCTCTCCCGCTCCCTCATAGATTTCTTTTTCTAAGACTGCGATCTGGGCAGCTAATTCTTCGCCATATCGTTTCAACTCTTCTGCATCGACATGAACACCCTCTTTTTCCATATCGGAAAGTGTATATACCAGTGGCAGTTCTATCGTATCGTAGAGCGTCTGCATTCCTGTATTGTTCAGTTCTTCTAACAGTCTGTCTCTGGTCTTCCACGGAATATATGCCATATAACAGATATATTTTAAGAATGCTTCCGGCTTTGCCTGCTTTGCCTTGACCGGACTTTCTTTTCCTAAGAGGTCTGTTTTCGATGGGATCATCAGACCGGCATAATCTTTTGCCAAATCCTCATAAGGATAGTCGTTTTTCAATGGATTTAACAGATAGGCTGCTACGGAAGCATCAAAATAGCGGTCATTTTCCGGTAACGGCAGGGTCTTTAAGGTCTCTTTTAAGTCCATGACGGATACTTTTGTCTGTCCACCGGATAATTCCCGTATTTCCTCTAATAGTTCTTCGGCACTTACTTCTGTTCCCGCAGACAGATAATAGATATCTTCTTCGGAAAAGGCAATGGACATTCCTTCAATGACCTGCTGTTCTTTTGGCTGTTCAAAAAGGCTTAACTGCTCTGTGATGATGCCTTCTCCCGGTAATAAACAGCATCCGATATGTCCTGCTTTTTTTGCCTTTTTCAAAATATCTGAAATCTGCTTCTTGTCCGTTACAAAGGTAAAATGCTCTTCTGCAAGATTCTTTGGTGCATCAATATCAAACCTTGACAACATATTTTTAAATTCTAAACGTTTACACATCAAATAGGCTTCCTCGCTAAACAGATTGCCTAACTTTGCGTCTTCTAAGGAATACTCAATTGGTGCATGGATCTCAATCGTTGCTAATTCTTTGCTCATCTGTGCCATGTCATAATGCTCTGACAGATTCTGTTTTGCCCGGTTCGGTTTGATCTCCTCTAAATGGTCATGGGCATTTTCAATGCTGCCATAGGATACGATCAGGGCGGTTGCCGTCTTTTCACCGATTCCAGGAACTCCCGGTATATTATCCGCGGAATCTCCCATCAGGGCTTTGACATCTATAAACTGCAACGGTGTGACCTGATATTTTTCCACTACATCTTTTGCTAAATAATCCTCGATCTCCGTTCCGGTACGTTTGGTCTTTGGAATACGGATCTTGATATGGTCACTTGCTAACTGGAGCAGATCACGGTCTCCTGATACGATAGAAACTTCTAACCCCTGTGCCTCACTCTGCTTTGCGATCGTACCAAGCAGATCATCGGCTTCATAGCCTTCTTTTTCTACAATGGTAACGCCCATGGCAGTCAGCATTTCTTTCATTAAAGGTACCTGCTGTCTGAGTTCTTCTGCCATCGGTTTTCTCGTTCCCTTATAGGCATCATACATCTTATGACGGAAAGTCGGTGCATGTACATCAAAAGCAACCGTCAGATAATCCGGCTGTTCTTCGTCTAATATCTTAAATAAAATATTTAAAAATCCATAGACCGCATTTGTATGAAGTCCCTCGGAATTGGTCAGATCCGGTATTCCAAAAAATGCCCGGTTCAATATGCTGTGTCCGTCTACTAATACTAACTTTCCGTCCATGATGCTCTCTTTCTAAGGGCAGAAAGTTCTGCCCTTTTTCATTTTTTTATATTGGTCTTGTATAGGTCTTTAACCATTCTCTTTCTTCGTCGGTCAGATATGGGGATACTTTTTCATAGACCATCTGATGATATTCGTTCAGTTCCCTGCGCTCTTTTGCACTCATCTCCTCCGGGAGAATCGCATCTAAGTCGATCGGAACATAGGTAATGTTCTCAAAACGCATGAACTGTCCATATTCATTCTTCTCATCTTTTACACAGATTAATTCATTTTCGGTGCGGATACCGTATTTTCCTTCGATATAGACGCCCGGTTCATCTGTGGTGATCATGCCTTCTTCTAACTTGCCGCTGTCGTTTCTCTCCGGAACGATCTTCCACCGGAAACCGTTTGGTCCTTCATGTACATTTAAAATGTGTCCGACACCGTGTCCGGTTCCGCAACGGTAATCAATGCCTAAATCCCAGAGTGGTCCGCGTGCTAAGATATCAAGATTGATCCCACAGCATCCATACAGGAATTTTGCATTTGCAAGATTCATATTAGAACGGCAGACTGCCGTAAAATGCTGCTTTTCTTCGTCGGTCAGTGCTCCGAGCGCAAAAGTTCTTGTAATATCCGTCGTTCCCTCTAAATAGTGTCCGCCGGAATCTACTAATAAGAATCCCTCCGGCTTTAACACTGCATTACTTTCCTTTGTAGCAGAATAGTGCATCATCGCTCCGTGTGGTCCATAGGCACTGATCGTATCAAAGCTCAGATCTAAGTAGTGCTCCTGCTCTTTTCTGCGTTCCTCTAAATAGTCCGATGCAGAGATCTCACTGATCTCCACCTTACCGATGTTTGTCTTTAACCAGTACATGAATTTTGTGACGGCTACGGCATCTTTTAAATGAGCTTCTCTGGTATTTTTCAATTCTGTCTCATTTTTAACCGCTTTTAGCATCAGACTCGGATTTTCGCCCTCTAATACTTCTGCATGCTCTCTTATACACTCTGCGATCCGGTAATTCGTTTCTTCCGCACTGATCAGCACTTTGACCTTCTGAAGATTCTGTGCATAAGTATAGATGTCTTCATATGGGCGGATCGTCACATGGTTCTTCTCTAAATAGTCCTGTACCTCTTTGTCTAAGATCTGTGGATTGACAAAAAGGAGTATCTGCTCTTTTTCAATGCTGACAAAGGATAAAAATACCGGCACATGGTCAATATCTCCGCCACGCAGATTTAACAGCCATGCAATATCATACAGGCTTGATAAAATATGGATGTCGGCTCCTTCTTTTTGCATTTTGGTGCGGACATCGGCAATCTTATCTGCCATGCTTCTTCCTGCATAGGCATCCTCTAAGATCCAGACTTGGTTTGCCGGAAGTTGCGGTCTGTCCTTCCAGATATTTCCGACTAAGTCCTCTTTGACATAGAGAGCTGCCTTTTTCTCCTCTGCCATTTTTGCATATTTTTCTCCACTCTTTGCATCCATGACCCTTCCGTCAAATCCGATGCAGGAGCCTTCTGTCAAATGGTCTTTGACATACTCTTCTACTTTTGGCACCCCTTCCTCGCCCATCTTAAAGAGCTTGACGGTACTGCCTTCTAACTGTTTTTCTGCCTGGATAAAATAACGTCCGTCTGTCCACAGTCCTGCCTCTTCTTTTGTGATGACTGCTGTTCCGGCAGATCCGGTAAATCCGGTCATATATTTTCTGGCTTTGAAATATTCACCGACATACTCGGACTGATGAAAGTCGCTGGTCGGCACAATATAAATATCTATTCCACGCTCCTGCATCTGTGCACGGAGTTCTTTTAATCTTTCCTGTATCATTCTTCGTCATCCACCATTTCAAAAAATTTTGTGTCCAGTTCCGGATAGGAACGTTTTAAAGAAATCGGTATTCCCGCTGCATTTAAGAAGCAGTGCTCACTCTTTGCCAATGCCCGCAGTTCCCCGCTCTTTTTATCTGTCATGCGGTACTGTATGGTCATTTTTGCCCCGTCATAATCGGAAATTTTTGTTTCTATGACCACGGTATCATGGAAATGTACCATACTGGTGTACTTACATTCCATCGCTACGACCGGACTGATGACCTCGGCTTCCTCTAACTGCTGAAAGCTGTAACCGAGCTGCTCTAACAGATCCATCCTTGCCTCTTCCATCCAACGGATGTGATTGGAATGATGAACAATCCCCATCTTGTCGGTCTCATAATAGTGTGCCTTATGTTCATAAGGTTTGATTTTTCTTGGTTTCTGTTGTTCGTAGGGTGCAATTCTTGTATCCTGCATATACGTTGCCTCCTTTATAAATTAATATTACATAATACCCGTATTTTCCACATGCTCAGCAAAGAATTCATTCAGCTTGATGAGCGGTGTACGGAATACAGTACCGAAGATATAGAAGATCGGGAAGTATACAAATAGTTTTAACAGGCTGATCGCATAATTATGTCCGTACAGTCCCGCAACTGCATCTCGCATCGCATTCATGCCATGTGTAAACGGTAAGAACGGATTGATCATATTGAAAAATCCCGGCGTAACCTCTATCGGGAACGTTCCACCTGCTCCTGCTACCTGAAGTACCAGCATAATAACTGCGATTGCCTTTCCTACATCGTCAAAAGTAATTGTAAGAGTGTATATAATATTTGAAAAGACAATGCCTGCCACAACTCCTACAAAAATAAATCTTCCCGGATACAGACACTGTATCTTTAGCAGATACAGATCTCCTAAACAGATAATAACACTCTGGATAATACCAAAATTCATAAATATCAGATATCTTCCTATATAAAGTTCAAACGGCCGATACTTGCTGATATCTAAATATTTATTGGTCGATGCACGACATTTGAAGATTGATACTAAGATCAGTCCGCCTACCCACATTGCTAAAATAGAATAGAATGGTGCCAGTGCAGAACCATAGTTTGCTACCGGGAAAATCTTATGTGTCTCTAACTCTACCGGTGCTGAGAGGAACTCACCAATGGTCTCCGGACTGTTCTTATAATCATTTAAATCTACCCCGAACTTCTCTAGTACAAAGTTCTGGATTGCCTGGGAGATATTCATATTCTTTTGCTTTTCAATCTCCTCTAAGATTTCTTTCATACCCTCTAACTCGGTAATGCCTTTTCCAATGGCAGCCTTAGAGCCCTGCAGTACCTTTGTCATAGATGTCAGTGAAGTTCCAAGGGAACTCATCGCCTTGCTGACACTGTCCATGGTCGCCTGTGCCGATGGAACTGCCCCGCCAAAGGATTCCGCTGCTTTTCGCACTGCATCTACATTGCCGACTGCTTCATCTGCTGCTGCGGACACCTGCTCATTCATCGTTGTCTCGATCTGTGTTCCTATATCTGCGATCTGCTCTTTACAGGTAGTTACCGTCTCCTTAAGCTGACTGATCGCTTTTAGTGCATCATCTCGGGAAGTCGATGTCTGCAGGTTCTCAATGATTTTATCTAAGGTCTCAATTCCTCCATTTAAAGAACTGTTTGCATGTTCTAATCTTGCCACACAGTCACTTCCAACCGGTGTCTGATAGAAAATGGTATTGTTCTTTAAGATATCGATCAGTTCATTATTTGTATTCACCAGCTCCTGCAACTGTGTCTTAGTTGCATTTAACGTCGGGATTGCCTCTGCCGGGTTATTTCCCTGTACCAGTCTTTCGATCGAATCTAATGACTGATAGATGCTGTTTAAGCTGGTAGTGATCGCACCTATCGTATTTCCGATACTATCCGGTGTATCAGATGCTAAATTTTTTAACGCATCCATCTGTATTGTATTAGAGGACTGATCCTGTACCTCTTTTACGGAATCTTTCAGGATTCCAAAAGAAGTATTTATGGTCTTAGACAACTCTTCTAAAGCATCCATGGTAGCCTGAAATGCCTCTACGGTGTCAGTCAGGTTATCCATGCCCTCTTCTAAATCCTGTAAAGACTCAATGGCTGTATCTACCTGCTCTTTTTCTTTGTCTAAAGAAATGTCCTGTACTAATTTCCGGTTCAGTGCCTTATCCTTTTCGGACATGCCTAAGACCACATCTCCGATGACTGTCACACTTTCTGAAATAAATGTTTTATTGACCATCTGCTGGATAACTCCGACACCCTTATCGGTAATCTTTGGTGCAATGGCATTCTTCTTCTCATTGACATAATACTCGATCTTTGGACGCTCAATATCCGGTGTCAGCACACTGGTCATATTTTTACTGAAATCCTCCGGAATGACCACGGCTGCATAGTATTTTCCACTGCGGACTCCGGCTAACGCCTTCTCTTTATTGACAAACTTCCAGCCAATCTGTTCGTTTTCCGCCAGACTTTCAACGATACTCTTACCGACATTGAGTTCCATGCCCTGTACCACAGTTCCCTCATCTACATTAGAAACCGCTACGGATATATTGTCCGTACTTCCATACGGGTCCCAGCTTGCCTGTATATTAAACCAGGCATACAGCGACGGAAGCACCATAACACCAACTGCAATAATAGCTGCAACCGGATTGGTAAAGACTCTTTGAAAATCATGCGCCATAATACCCACGATCCGCTTTGTGCTGCCTGTGATTGCCTGTAACACTTTTCCCATAATTGTCCTCATTTCTATATTTTTACGATTTATACTAATTTAGCTTTTCTAAAATTTTCTCACGTTTTTCAGAAAAAAGCAATTCCTTATTGTAACGGAAATACCGTTCTGACTCACATTCCTGTAAAAATGCCACACTCCGGGCATTTGAGTTCAGTTCTGTAATAAAGATCACCATTTCCTGTCCGGTCAGTCCGGTACCTTCTAAAAAGTCAAAGGCATATTCTAAATACTGTTCCGCAGTCTGACCCATTTGCAGATATTTCTGATTTTCTTCTTCAAACCACTCTTTTATTTTTGCAAATGCAGTTTCAAAATCCATGCTGCCTTCTAATCTCAATCTTTGCAGATACGTCTCTAATAAAGTTCCTGCCCTTCGATAGTTCTGCTCCTGTCTGCGGCTTAAAAGCTCTGCCTCTTTTTTCTGTTTTTCCTCAAAAAGCAGGCCTGCCGTTACTTCTTCTAACAATTCTAATGCATCCTTTGATACTTCTGCCTGTCCCGACTCTTTATAGCGGATCAGCGTTCCCTGCAGCAGCTCCATTTCCTCTTCTTTTTCGACTGCAAACCGGATACGTTCGTTGACTTTAGAAATCAGAAGTCCTAACACTGCTAATCGTTCATCAAAGGAAGCGTGACTTACCTTTTTCATTAAAATTTCATCCGGATTGCCTTTAAAGATCTCTTCGATCTGATAATCGGTGCGGTATTTATAAAACAGTTCTAAGTAGTTTGCAAAATCTTTTGCGATCTTCGGATGCTGGATGTACTGTGCCACCACTTCCCGGTCGATGGTCTTGTCAATCTTTTCATAAATCCCGATCATCGTGGACAGATCTTCCCAGCCTCTTGGTGTTGCAAAACAGCGTCCGTCTACCGTAGTCTCCATCTGATAAAAATTCTGTTTTTTCGTGTTCAGATAGGAAATAACCGCCGGATGCAGTCCGTTGGCATATGCATACTCTTTCCAGACCTGAAAATCCGCTTCCACTTCGATCTTACGGATCCTGTCCATCGTAACCACATCGAACTCACGCACGGATTTGTTATATTCCGGCGGGTTTCCTGCCGCAACGATCAGCCAGCCGTCCGGTATCTTATGGTTTCCAAAGGTCTTACACTGTAAAAACTGCAGCATCGCCGGAGCCAAGGTCTCGGAAACACAGTTGATCTCATCGATAAAAAGGATTCCCTCCTTTAAGCCGGTTTTTTCAATTTTTTCATAAATGGATGCCACGATCTCGCTCATGGTATATTCCGTGACTGCCTGCTCTTTTCCATCAAAGGTATGTTTTGAAATAAACGGAAGTCCGATGGCACTCTGTCTGGTATGGTGTGTGATCGTATAAGCCACCAGCCCTATCTGACATTCTTTTGCGATCTGCTCCATGATCTGTGTCTTTCCGATTCCCGGAGAACCTAAGAGCAGGATCGGTCTTTGCCGGATCGCCGGTATTTCATATTCGCCCCACTCATTTTTCAAAAAATACGCTTCTATCGTATCTTTGATCTCCTGTTTTGCTCGTTTGATATTCATTCTATTTTACTCCTACTGTTGTTCTTCTAAATCTTCTTCTCCTAAGACCAGTTTGATCGCCCACGGCGGGACATCCACATCCAGATAATCCTCTTTTAAAAATACAAATGCGGTATCATAAGGCGGTTTTTTCAATGGATAACGTCCATATCCGTCTGTAAAATAAAGCAGTCCTTTTAACTTTGTAAACTTTTTTTCTGCCAAAAGACGGTTGACATAACTAAATACCGGACGGAAGTCCGTTCCACCCAGACCACGGATCGTAAAATGCTCCATATACACCTGCAGTTCTTTGGCATTCGTAACTACTACATCTGATTGTACACGTTCATCACACTGGATGATATGTACGCGGAATTTCCGGTAAAATGATTCGGACTGACTGAGGACGGAATAGGTCTCTTCTAAAAACTTCTGCACCAGTTCTCTTTTACAGGACATGGAAGTATCGATCGCTATGACAAAATCTTCGATCCGGTTGACCTCTTTTGTCTCCTGCGGCTCGATCAGCGGCATATTGCCATACATTTCCATCCCGTAATGATAAAATATGTAGTCAAAACTGTCGATATCCACCTGCATCTCTTCTTTTAAGACACAGAATTTTTTCAAAAAACTGCGGTAATCGTACCGCTCCCTGGTCTCTACGGCAAGCTGTTCACACAATCCTTTGGAATCTTTTGCCGCCTCTTTCGAAAATGTAGATAATTCGGTCTCCATCTTTTCCCGAATGTCCTGCCAGCGGTTTTCATTTGGCATTCCGTTTCGCTTGTTTTCGCTATCACTTTTCCAGTATCGGTGGTCATCCACATGAAATTCCAATACCAGCCGCGCGATCATGCGGGGGTCCATATCGTTTTCTGCTAACAATTTATAGATCCCCTCTGCGGTAAGAACACGGATTTTTTCCTGTAATCCATTATAAACCGCCCTGCGGTAAGGTCTTGAGGGCATTCTCAAACACCGCACCGGCAGGCTGTCAATGATGGATTCCACTGCAATGTCACATGCTAAATCCCAAAGCATTTTCTCTTCCCGTTTTTCCTTAAAGACATGGGCAAACAGGCAGTGGAACACGCTGTGCAGATACGCACGGTTTACCATGACATTTCCTATTTTATACTGTTCGATCAGATGTGGAATTCCATAATAAAAGACTGCTCCATCCACTGCATAATCCGACACCTCAAACGTCGGCTGCAGGGAAAGACTGTTCAATGCCACATCTAAAAATCTCATATTCAGATATAATTCATTTCTCGCATCCTGTAATATCTCTGTACAGACTGCTGTTTTTTCTAATAATTCCTCTTCAAACATACTCTACGATCTATTCTGCCTTACAGGGAAAATCCCTTTTTCTTTCCTATCGAAAATCTGCGTTTTGATATATCCATAAGCATACTGACTGCTGCCGCATCACCGGCCACTGCTTTCATCAATAGTTCGAGTTCACTCTTTTCATGCACAAATTCTTCTGCAAGCCAACGAAGCAGTTCCGTCTCGCCTTCTCTTTGAAATAACTCCGCTGCCCTTTCCATATGCTCTCTTAAAAAATTCTCATAGGATTGCGCTGCCTCTTCTTTTAATCCAAGCGGACTTTTCAGACGGTAGGCAGATGCATATACCGCTTCTTCCGGCTCCATGTTATGCCTGCCGATCTCAAACAGCCGGTCATATTCCTCCCAGTCGATCTGTGTATTACGAAATGCATTCCGGTACTGTATCCCTACACCATGCGTATGCGTCTCTATGATCCGTGCCGGAGTATTCTCGACTGCCTCCTCAAAAAATGCCGGATACAATACCTGAAACCCATCTTTTCCCAACCACTCTACCGTTACGGTCTGGTTCAGATCGACTAAAACTTCTCTTAAACAGGATTTTTCCTGTCCCATATCCCGTACATGCAGCTTTGACAGACGTTTACATCCGGTAAATGCCCCCGCTCCCATATAACGGATATTTGCTCCAAATGTAAATTCCCTGAAATATCTGCAGTTATAAAACACATATCTCCCGATACGCTCTACCGTTCCGGGCAGCACCAGCTCTTCTAACAGTTCTCCACAGATACATGGCAGTTCTCCTGGATTTTTTGGCTCTTTTTCCATATCAGCTGCAAAAGCATATGGTGCGATCTCCGTAACCGGAAGCCCTTCGATCTGTTCCGGCACTACCACTCTGCTCTCTTTCGCATAACACCGGAGAATACATATCCCCTGTTCTTTTTTTTCATATACAAAGTATGCCTGTTGCTGCATAACATTCCCTTCTGTCATTCTGCACAAAAACCTATGATTTATTTTAGCACAAATGCACTTCATTTTCTATATAGAAATTCTTTATACTTTCTTCGCAATTTCGTCACGATTCTTTCACAGATTCCCTTTATACTAAAATCATCAATTACAGAGGACGGCAGTTATGTATAGGAACCTATGTATGATTGCTGTGCTTCGCCTAACAACAAGCAAAATTTATTATAGATTTATCTCTTTCCCCCTGAGGATGCTCCAATATGGAACATCCTCCTGTTTTTTTATGATAATATCTTGTTGCTCTACTATGCAAAAATTCACAGCTTAGCAGCTGGCAACTTGCACAAAACCGGGACTGCTTTTGTGACTTTGGGAGAAAATTAGT
>OLWR01000694.1_pt1 | contig 20131 bp, 20 predicted proteins | sample 1673531 | NCBI WGS metagenome assembly OLWR01 (sample SAMEA103958114, study PRJEB25191) | human gut metagenome | reverse complement strand
TGGACAAGACCGGCGGCACCCTTTCCAGCGGCAGCGACAGCGGCAAGACATCCCTCTCCTATGAAGTGACCAACGCCGCCCAGTCCATCAGCGTGACGGCTGTGCCGCAGGACGGCTATGTGTTCGTCAAGTGGAGCGACGGCGTGACCCAGAAGACCCGCACCGATACGAACTTCAAGCAGAACGTGGACGTGACCGCCGTGTTTGCAGCGGCTTCCGTGCATATCAGCAGCACCGGCAAGGCCGTGCTGGGCGATTCCTACACCTTTACCGCAAAGCTGGGCGGCAAGCACCTCACTGCCGACAGCATCCGCTGGTACGCCAACGGTGCGGAAGTGCCGCAGGCGGCGGGCAAGACCACCGTCAAGGTGGAGATCGACCCCTCCATGCTCAATGCGACCTTTAAGGTGTACGCAGTGGCAAGCTACAACGGCTGCACCGTTACCAGCAACGTCCTGAATGTGACGGTCAGCGGCGTAAGCTCCGGCAGCTCGTCTCACAGCTCCGGCAGCTCTGGCAGCACGTCGGGCAGCGGTTCTTCCGGCAGCACCAGCTCTTCCGGTGCATCGTCCGGCACCACCTCCGGGGCATCCTCCGGGGCTACATCCACCTCCGGCAGCTCGTCTCACAGCTCTTCCGACAGCTCGTCTCACAGCTCTTCCAGCAGTGAGAGCACGGCTTCCCCGGCAGGCTCGGCTTCTGCTTCCAACGGAACAGCCAGCTCTTCCCACAGCACCAGCTCGTCCCACGCGGACTCTGGTGAGAGCAGCTCGGCTTCCCATAGCAGCTCCAGCAGCGAGAGCAGCTCTGGCAGCTCCCATGCGGCTTCGGAATCCAATGCCAGCAAGGAAGCCGCCAACGAGCAGTCCGCATCCACGGACTCCGCGTCCTGAGGCTGTCACCCCGGCCTGCCGTGCCGCATAGGCTGGCAGGAAGGGAGGCGTTTGCATGTATTACGAGGAACCCCGCATCCCGGCGCTGCCCGGGGAAGAGAACGTGACCGACGGCAGCGTGGACGATTACGGCACCGACTGGGAGAACGTGGACAACGGCGCGCTGGAAGAGGAAATGGCAAAGTGTGCTGCCACCCCCTGTGATGTCAAAACCACCTGCCCGGACAACGACCCGGAGCAGACAGACGTACCACCGTACGAAATTGTAACAGAATGATGTGAAGCCAGCTCTGTTTACGGCAGGGCTGGCTTCTGCCTGTTGTTGAGCGCATGGCAGCTGAGGCCATGGCAGAAGGAAAAGAGGGAAGGTTTATGGCAAAATATTATTGCGTGCTGTTCGATGCAGACAACACCCTGCTGAACTTTGACGCAGCCGAAAGCAAGGCACTGGCCGAAACGCTGGTGAACTACGGCATTGAGCCGGACGCAGAAACGGTGCAGACCTACCGCACCATCAACTCGGAGCTGTGGCGGCAGCTGGAAAAAGGCCAGATCAAGCGGGAAAAGCTCATGGCGGAGCGGTTCACCCGCTTCCTCAAGGCCATTGATGCCGCCGGTGATGGAGCCGAGATGAACCGCTTCTATCTGGAACAGCTCTCCACCCACCCGGACCTGATGGGGCCGGAAGTGCTGGATGTGCTGCGGGAGCTTTCCGAGGTGGCAACGCTGGCCGTTGTGACCAACGGCTTCCAGAAGGTGCAGATCCGCCGTCTGGCCGAGAGCGGTGTGCTGAACTTTATGGAGGACGTGTTCGTCTCCGAGAAGATGGACAGCGAAAAGCCGAACCGCAGAATTTTTGATGCGGCCCTGCGCGCCCTTGGCGTGGAGAACCGCGAGCATGTGCTGGTGGTGGGCGACGGCCTGAGCAGCGACATTCAGGGCGGCGTGAATGCGGGCCTTGACACCTGCTGGTATAACCCCAGCCACGCCGAGAACCCCGGCAAGGTGGTGCCCACCTACGAGATCGCAGACCTGAAAGAGCTGTACCCGCTGGTGATGGAGCAGGAAGAGCTGGCCAACGTGGGCCTGAAGAACCGCCGCCACCAGTGCTGAGCCAATAAGCGGATGGAGAACGGGATCATAAAACTATGCTGATACATTTGGAAAAACTAGGCAAGAGCTTTGGCGAGAAGATCGTGCTGCACGATGTGACCGCCAGTGTCGAGCGGGAGGACCGCATCGGCATCGTGGGCCAGAACGGCGCGGGCAAGACCACCCTGCTCAAGATTTTGACCGGCGAGTACCAGGACTACGAAGGTGAGTTCAGCGTGACCCACGGCGTGACGCTGGGCTATCTGGAACAGAACGCAAAGCTGGATGCCACGCTGGATCTCTACGGCGAGATGCGCTCCACCTTTGCCCCTGTGCTGGATGCCATGGCCCAGATGCAGGTGCTGGAACGCAAAATGGCCGCGCAGCCGGACGACACGGAGCTGCTGGCCCGGCACGACCAGCTGCAGAACATCGTGGATGCCGCCGACGGCTACAACATGGATGTGAACATCAAAAAGGTGCTGTCCGGCATGGGCTTTGCGCAGGATACATGGCAGAAGAACATTGCGGTGCTCTCCGGCGGCGAGCTGACGAGGCTGCGGCTGGCAAAGCTGCTGCTGGAAAAGCCGGACGTGCTCATTCTGGACGAGCCCACCAACCACCTGGACTTTGCCACCATGGAATGGCTGGAAAACTACCTCAAAAGCTATTCCGGTGCGGTGCTGGTGGTCAGCCACGACCGCTACTTCCTCGATAACGTGTGTACGAAGATCTGGGAGGTCTCCTTCCAGACCATGACCACCTACAAGGGCAACTTCTCGGCCTACCTGCCCCAGAAGGAAGCCGCCGATGCCCTGCGCCAGAAGCAGCACGATGCAGATGTGGCGCTGGCCGAAAAGCTGCAGGACTACGTGGACCGCAACCTTGTGCGCGCTTCCACCACCAAAATGGCCCAGAGCCGCCGCAAGCAGCTGGAAAAGCTGGAGATCACCGAAGCGCCCAAGGACGAGACCAACCAGCTCAAGTTCCGGTTTGAATATGACGTAGAACCGTGGAACGAGCTGGTGCTGCTCAAGAACCTGACCATCAAAATAGGGGAGCGCACCCTGCTGGAACCCTTTACCTACACGGTGTGCCGCGGCCAGCGGCTGGTGATCGCAGGCCCCAACGGCGCGGGCAAGTCCACCCTGATGCAGGTGCTGGACGGCAAGCGCCGCCCCTCCGGCGGCATGGTGCGGCTGGGCACCGGCGCACGGCCCAGCATCTTTGCCCAGCAGCAGAACCGTCTGGGGCAGGGCCGGGTCATCGATGTGATCTGGAACAAGTACCCCCGCATGACCGAGCTGGAGGTGCGCAGCCATCTGGCAAAGCTGGGCTTCCGGGGCGAGACGGTGTTCAAGCCCTGCGAGGCGCTTTCCGGCGGCGAGCTGGCCCGCCTGCGCTTTGCGGAGATCGTGCTGGAACGGCCCAACCTGCTGTTTCTGGACGAGCCCACCAACCATCTGGACATCTACACCCGCGAAAACCTTACCGAGGCCCTCATGGCCTACACCGGCACGCTGCTGCTGGTCACCCATGACCGCCACCTGATGAACAGTCTGGCCTGCCCCATCCTCTACCTTGAGGACGGCAAGGCCACCCTCTACCCCAGCTACGATGCCCTGATGGGCCGCAGCGCCCCGGCACCTGCCGTGCAGAAGGCCGCCGAACCGGCCAAGACCGGCTACGGCAGGGAGCAGCGCCGCCGCCGCGCCGAGCTGCGGGCCAAGATCAAGGCCTGCGAGGACGAGATGGAAGCCTGCGGTGCACGCGAAGTGGAGCTGGACAACGAGATCAACTCCCCGGAGGTGTACAACGACCCCGACCTGCTGCGCCAGAAGAGCGACGAGCTGAGCGACCTGCGCTTCCATCAGGAAGAGCTGTTTGCCGCGTGGGAAGCTGCCATGGAAGAGCAGGAAAGCTACGAGCAGAGCCAGCAGACCGAAGAGTAAAGGAGGGTGCAGCATGCCCCAAAACAGACGCAGTTACGAAAAAACGCGCCGAATCGCCCTTTCCGGCCTGCTGTTTGCGCTGGCCATGGCACTTTCGTTCATTGAGGGCACGCTCACCATCCCGGGCCTTTTGCCGGGCATGAAGCTGGGCCTTGCCAACATCGTGGTGATGTACGCGCTGTTTTTCATGGGGCCAAAGCAGGCGCTGGTGCTGGACGTGCTCAAGGCACTGTTCGTGTTTCTGGTGTCCGGCTTCACGGCGGGCTTTCTCTCGCTGTGCGGCGGCTTGCTGTCACTTTTGGTGATGTGGGTGCTGTACTACCTGCTGCCGGTGCGGCCCACCTGGTTCATCCTTTCCGTATGCGGCGCACTGGCCCACAACATCGGCCAGCTGCTGGGCGCGGGCGTGATCATCTCGTCCTCGCTCTCGTTCTACTATGCGCCGGTCATGCTGGTGCTGGGCCTTGTGATGGGCGCACTGACCTCCATCACCCTCAAGGCCCTGCTGCCGGCTCTTGGCAAAATGGGCTTCTCCACGCAGGAAAAGCGGGGGGAATAACCAACCGTCCATGCATCACAGTTGCATTTTGGCCGGAAATCAGTATAATAAGGAAACAACCTGCTATTTTAAAGATAAAATCTCTTGCATACAGCGCTGCCGCCGTGGGAAAGTGCGCGGCAGCCGGGAGGTGTTTGCACTATGAGTGAAAAAGTTACCATCAAGGTGGAGCGCAAAAAGCTGCATCTGCCCACCATCGCCCTGCGCGGGCTGGTGGTGTTCCCCAACAATCTCGTCCACTTTGAGGTGGGCCGCGAAAAGAGCATTGCCGCCGTGGAGTGGGCAATGGCAAATAATTCCAATGTGTTTCTGGTGGCACAGAAGTCCATGGACACCACCGAGCCGCAGCAGGCAGACCTGTTCAGCTACGGCGTGGTGGCCGAGGTCAAGCAGGTGCTGCGCGTCTCCGGGGACCTTGTAAAGGTCCTGGTGGAGGGCAAGTACCGCGCAAAGCTCAGTGCACTGGATGCCAGCGGCGATTTTCTGCTTTCGGAGGTGCGCCCGGCCCCGGTGCGCGCAGGCAAGGCCGACGATGCCGTGGAGACCGAAGCGCTGCTGCGCGCCCTCAAGGCCGGGTTTGACGAGTACCTTGGCATGAACCCGCGCCTTGGCAAGGACGTGGTGTTTGCCATCGTTTCCAGCGACGACCCCGCCTTCCTCAGCGAGTACATGCCCGCAAACCTGCTGTTCCGCTACGAGGACAAACAGGCTGTGATGGACGAGGGCACCCTGAACGGACGGCTGAAAAAGCTCATCGAGATGCTGCGCCGTGAGTGTCAGGTGATGAAAATTGAAAAGGAGATCGCGGAAAAGGTCAACGAGTCCATGGACAAGAACCAGCGCGATTACTACCTGCACGAACAGCTGCACATCATCAGCGACGAGCTGGGCGAGGGCGACGACACCCATGCCGAGGCCGACGAGTACCGCCGCAGGATCACCGAGCTGCACCTTGCCGAGGACAGCGAGAAGAAGCTGCTCAAGGAAGTGGACCGCCTTGCCAAGATGCAGGGCTCCAATCAGGAGGCAACGGTCATCCGCACCTATCTGGACACCTGCCTTGACCTGCCGTGGAACACCTTTACGGTGGACGACCTTGATATCAGCCGCGCACAGCAGATCCTGGACCGCGACCACTACGGCCTGAAAAAGGTGAAGGACCGCATTCTGGAAACGCTGGCCGTGCGCAAGCTGGCACCGGACGTGAAGGCACAGATCATCTGCCTTGTAGGCCCTCCGGGCGTGGGCAAGACCAGTATTGCACGCTCCATCGCCGAAAGTCTGGGCCGCAAGTATGTGCGCATCAGCCTTGGCGGCGTGCGGGATGAAGCCGAGATCCGCGGCCACCGCCGCACCTACATCGGCGCGATGCCCGGCAAGATCATCACTGCCATGATCTCTGCCAAGAGCGCGAACCCCCTCATGCTGCTGGACGAGATCGACAAGCTGGCAGGCGACTTCCGCGGCGACCCGGCCGCAGCCCTGCTGGAAGCGCTGGACCCGGAGCAGAACAGCACCTTCAACGATCATTTCATCGATATCCCGTTCGATTTGAGCCATGTGCTCTTTATCACCACGGCCAACGATCTGGGCAGCATCCCCGGCCCCCTGCGTGACCGCATGGACGTGATCGAGCTGCCCAGCTACACCCGCGTGGAAAAATACAACATTGCCCGCAAGCACCTGCTGCCCAAGCAGCTCAAGGCCTGCGGCCTGACCGGCAAGGTCACCCTGAGCCAGAGCGCGCTGTACGGCATCATCGACGGCTACACCCGCGAGGCCGGTGTGCGCAATCTGGAACGCACCATCACCAGCGTGCTGCGCAAGTGCGCCCGCAAGATCGCCGCAGGCGAGGTGGAAAGCGTCTCCGTTACCGGCACCATGCTGGAACAGCTGCTTGGCCCCCGCTTTGTCAAGCCCGACTTCCTCAACCGCACCAACGCGGTGGGCATCGCCAACGGTCTGGCATGGACCAGCGTGGGCGGCGAGACCCTGCCCATCGAGGTGCAGGTGATGGACAACGGCAGCGGCAAGATCACCGTCACCGGTTCGCTGGGCGACGTGATGAAGGAGAGCGCTCAGCTGGCCGTTACGTGGGTGCGCGTGCACGCCGCCGAGTACGGCATCGACCCGGAAAAGCTCAAAAAGTGCGACCTGCACATCCACGCCCCGGAGGGCGCAGTGCCCAAGGACGGCCCTTCTGCCGGTGTCACCCTGACCACGGCGCTGGTGTCCTGCCTGTCCGGCATCCCGGTGCGCGGTGATGTGGCCATGACCGGCGAGATCACCCTGCACGGCAACGTGCTGCCTATTGGCGGCCTGCGGGAAAAGAGCATGGCGGCCTACCGCGAGGGCATGAAAACGGTGCTCATCCCCAAGGACAACGAACCCGACCTGTATGAGGTGGACGACGAGGTGAAGAAGAACCTCACCTTCCTGCCCATGCAGAGCCTGACGCAGGTGCTGAACGCGGCCCTGCTCAAGCCCCAGAACGCAAAGAAGGCCAAGGCTCCCAGCCGCACCCATGCAAAGAAAAAGGCGGCAGACGCCGCCATCGTGCCGCCCACCGCAGAAAAGCCCCAGCCCGGCGCGGTGTGCTGAGAATAGGGCAGGGCGGCAGATAGCTTTCTCCGCGAACAGCCCGGGACTCCAGTCCCGCCCCAACGCTTGCGCGCCGGGGGCCCACCCCCAGGACATTCGCTGGAGAAACTATCTGCCGTCCTGCTGGGATCGGCACCGGATACTCCGGCAAGATGCGCGAAGCCATGTCTAAAGTGCAGGCTGCGACTAAAATCGACAGAAAAGCCCGACGGGAAGTGCGAGGGCTTGCCTTCGCTGGTGGTCTGGCGAGCGCAGGCGGGACGGAGTGTCCGGTGACAATCCCCTTATCAAAGAAAGGAAAGCTCCATGAATTACAACAAAGCTGATTTCATTGCCAGCTACGGCATTTCCAGCCAGCTGCCCGAGAGCGACCGCCCGGAGCTGAGCTTTTCGGGGCGGTCCAACGTGGGCAAATCCAGCCTCATCAATAAGCTGTGCAGCCGCAAAAACCTTGCCCGCGTGTCCAGTACGCCGGGCAAAACGGCTACCATCAATTTCTATTCGGTGGACGACTGCTACTTTGTGGACCTGCCCGGCTACGGCTACGCCAAGGTGAGCAACGCCGACCGTGAGCGCTGGGACGACCTCATCAACAGCTACTTTGAAGCACCCCGCCACCACACCCTGCTGGTGCAGCTGCTGGACTGCCGCCACGCCCCCAGCGCCGACGATGAGCAGATGCTGCGCTACCTGCACTATCACCAGATCCCCTACGTGGTGGCCCTGACCAAGGCCGACAAGCTCAAAAAGAGCCAGCTGGCCAAGACGCTGGAGGACTTTGAGAACCTCTGCCGCCCCTATGGCTGCCAGAAGGTGGTGCTGACCAGCGGCGAGAACGGCTACGGCATCCCGGAGCTGCAGGCGGTGCTCAATGCCGCTGTGGCCGGGGAACAGGAAGCGGAGTAAACCATGGCCTACAACGAATTTGCCTATTTCTACGATGAATTCAACGGCGAGGCCGATTACGATGCCCTGTATGCCCACATCCATGCAAAGCTCAAGGAGCACGGCATCCACGACGGCATCCTTGCCGACCTTGGCTGCGGCACCGGTGAGCTGACGTTGATGCTCACGCAGGCGGGCTATGATATGATCGGCATTGACCAGTCCGAAGAGATGCTCTGCGTTGTGCGCGATAAGGCCGAACAGCTGGGCCTTTCCGGCAGGCTGCTGCTGCTCCGGCAGGACCTGTTAAAGCTCGATCTGTACGGCACCATCCGGGGCGCGGTGTCCACCTTTGACACCTTCAACCACATCCCGGACCTGGACACCGCCATTGCCAACGCGGGCTTTTTTATGGAGAAGGGCGGGGTGTTCCTGTTCGATATGAACACGCCCTACAAGCACCAGAACGTGCTGGGCGACAACGCGTTCACCTTTGAGGAAGAGGATGCCGCCTGTGTGTGGCGCAACCACTACGATGCCGCCAACCGCCGCGTGGAGATCACCGTGGACATCGACTACCACGAGACCGGCGAGCACTTCCACGAGCAGTTCTGCGAGTACACCTATGACCTTGACACCATCCGCACCGCGCTGGAAAAGCACGGCTTTGCGCTGGAAAGCGTCTGCGACGGCGAGACCTTCGGCCCGCTGACCGAGGACAGCCAGCGCTATTTCTTCTGCGCAGTCAAGCAGTATACACAATTGGAGGGATAACTTTATGGCAAATCTGATCCGCGGCCTGTCGGAGAACGGCGGGGTCGTGTTCTGCGGCGTGGATTCCACCCAGATCGTCCGCAAGGCCGAAAAGCTGCACACCACCAGCGCCACCTGCAGCGCGGCACTGGGCCGTCTGCTCACCGGCGCGGCCCTGATGGGCTCCATGCTCAAGGACGACCGTGACCAGATCACCCTGCGTGTGTCCGGCGGCGGCCCGGCGGGCGTGGTCATTGCCTGCACCGACGGCACCGGCAACGTGAAGGGCTGCATCGATCACCCCTTGGTGGAGCTGCCCGCAAAGCCGAACGGCCACCTGGATGTGGGCGGCGCTGTGGGCAAAGACGGTGTGCTCACCGTCATCCGGGATAACCGCCTGCAAAAGGAGCCTACCGTGGGGCAGGTGCCGCTGGTCTCCGGCGAGATCGCCGAGGACCTGACCGCCTACTACGCCTACAGCGAGCAGGTGCCCACCGTCATGGCACTGGGCGTGCTGGTGGACAAAGACCTGTCCATCCTGTGCGCAGGCGGCTTTATGGTGCAGCTGCTGCCCGGTGCCACCGATGCGGAGATCGATCAGCTGGAAAAGAACATCGCGGCCATGCCGTCCGTCACCACCCTGCTGCACGAGGGCAAGACCCCCGAGGACATGATGCAGCTGGCGCTGGCGGGCTTTGCCCCCAACGTGCTGGACGAGCGCGATGTGCACTACCAGTGCGACTGCAGCGCCGAGCGCACCAAGGAGATGCTGTTCAGCCTTGGCCGCAAGGAGCTGGTGAGGATGCGCGACGAGGACCCCGCCTGCGAGGTGGTGTGCCACTTCTGCCACAGCAAGTACCAGTACGACCTCAACGACCTGCTTGCCGAGTACGACGCGCAGGCGGCGGAAAACAAATAAGACGCAAAATGCAAAAGGGCTTTCCCGGAAATGGGAAGGCCCTTTTGCGTATCACCCGCAGATGTCCGCTGCCACGGTGTAGGTGACGGTATAGTCCAGTACATTGCCGTTCACGGTGCAGTCCTCTTTGCGGGCGATGTGCTCCGCGTCCGGCCATGCGGCGTACAGCGCCTGCAGGCTTTGCAGCCGGGCCAGCGCGGCGGCCTGCGCTTCGGTGCGGTGCAGCGTTTCCGGCTGCTGCACATAGCGGCAGGTCTCCTCCACAGAGCAGGGCAGGGCAAGGCCCAGCAGCGGCACCTCCGGCTGGAAGTGCCGGAGGATCACCGCCGCATGTTCCGGCGCAGGCGCGGCGGGCAGGGAGAAGGTGTGCCCGAACGCTGTCACCTGGTATGCGCGGGTGCACGCGCCGGTGTACTGCTGCACCGTCTCTTCCAAGGGCACGGTGCGGGTGTCGCTCCACTCAAACTGCGCAACCACCGTTCCGGCGGCGGGCGCAAAGATCAGGGTGCCGTCCCGCTCGGCGCGGGCTGTGCCAATGAGGCCCTGCCCGGCTTCCACCTGCTGGCCCGGCTGCACCAGCATGGTGCCGCTGGTAAGGTTCGTGCGCAGAACAGTGCCGCCGCATTTTGCCCGGATGCCGTGCAGCGTTCCGGCGGCAATGTCCGGCTTGGGCCTGGCCGCGGCGGCTTCCACAACCAGCCGCCCTTTGGCAAAATTCAGGCTGGCCCAGGAAAACTCGCCGCTGTGCAAAAGGGCGTACTCCCCGGCGGTGAGCTTTGCCTCGGTCACAGCCGCACCGGGCTGCAGGCCCGCTTCCCGCAGGACGGCGCAGGCCCGCGCAGCCTGTCCGGTGGTGAGGGAAGAGGTGTCCGCATACCAGACGAACTGCTGTGCAAAGAGCAGCAGCGGCACAAACACCGCCAGCCCCGCCCAAAGCCCGGCCCGGCGCAGCAAGGGGCGCAGGCAGAAATACAGCCCCAGCTTCCGGCGGATGCGCAGCCGCACCCGGCGCTTGCGGGCCAGCGCGGCAAGGCGCGGGTACTGCCACGCGGCGCACCGCCCGCCAAACCCTCCCGGCAGGGCTGTTACCCCGTAGGGATGCAGCCCGGCCCGGGCGGCAGCGGTAAGCAGGGCTTCGGTGCTGCCATTGCATGCGGTGAACTCCACCGCGGCCCAAAGGCTTACCGGTTCCATGGGCACCTCCTAGTCATCCGCAAAGTCCGTGCGCACGAACCGCCCCCGCAGGGTCAGGCGGCTGGCGGTAAGGGTGACGATCTTCAGCCCGTCGCCGTAGATGGTCAACCGGCCATGGGGCATCTGCAGGCACAGCCGGTCGGGGCTGTAGGCCAGAATGCGGCAAAAGTGCTCCACCTCCATGCGGCCCCCGCTCAGGTAGACGGCAGGGGCGTGGTAAAAGCCCTGCGGCGGCTGACGGAACAGCAGGGCCAGCCAGCTTTGCAGCAAAAGCCGCTTTTTGCGCTTGGCACACATCCCATTCCCTCCCATCCCGCAGTTCTGCCCGCGGCGCGCTGCTACATATATATGGATGCGGAGGGCTGCGTTATGAATCGAAGCTGGAATTTCCGGCGGGGCGTGCTGCTGGCGCTGGCAGGGTACACGGCGTTTCTGGTGTTTGCCGCGCCGCAGCGCTGTGCCGATGCCCTGCAGGCGGGGCTGCGGCTGTGCGGCGGGCCGCTGCTGGTATCGCTGTTTCCGTTCCTCATCGTATCGGCGCTGGCGGCAGGCTGCGGGGCCGGGCAGTGGCTGGGCTTTGTGTTCCGGCCTGCGGCGCGGCTCATGGGCATCCGGGCAAAGGGTGCGGGCGGCGTGCTGCTCATTGGGGCCTTGGGGGGCTTTGCACCGGCGGCGGTGGCTGCGTCCGAAGCCGTGCGCACCGGTCAGCTCACCTCCCGGCAGGCCTCGGCGCTGCTGCCCGCCTGTGTGTGCAGCGGGCCGTCCTTTGTCATCCTCACGGTAGGGCAGCAGATGCTGGGCAGCCGCGCGGTGGGGGTGCGGCTGTTTGCGGCCCAGCTGCTGGCGGGATACCTCACGGCGGCGCTGCTGTGCCGGATGCAGGGCGGGGCCGGGCAGGCTCCACCCGCGCAGGGGGAAACCATTCAGCTGCCCGCACTGGACGCGGTGATCGCGCAGGCGGCAGTGACCTACCTGAAGCTCTGCGGCTTTGTGCTGTACTTCCGGCTGCTGGCGGCAGGGTGCGGGGCATTGCTGCCACAGCCGTGGGCGGCGCTGCCCGCCATGCTGCTGGAAGTGTGTTCCGGCTGCGATCAGGCCGCCCGCACCGGGCTGTGGGCCAGCACGCTGTGCTGTGCGGCGCTCAGTGTGCAGGGGGTGTCGGTACTTTTGCAGGTGCGCACCATCTGCCCGGCCGAGATCTCGCTGCGGCCTTTGCTGGCAGCGCGGGCGGTGCATCTGCCGCTTTCGGTGGCGCTGTTCTGGCTGGGCAGCACCGTGCCGGTGCAGGCCGTGCAGACCTTTACCACCCTGACCGAACGGGTGGTGGTGCTGCGCCGTGTCCCGCTGGACTGCGCCCTGCTGGCCTTTGCCGTGTGCTGCATCACGGTGGAGGAGTTGGCGAGGAGTTAAGGTGCGGGCTGGGCTGTGGGCTGGGAGTTTCTCCAGCGAATGTCCGGGAAGTGGGGCCCCGTGCGTAAGCACAGGGGCGGAACCGTGGGTTCCGGGCTGTTCGCGGAGAAAGCTGCCAGCACGCAGCCTGCGGTTTCGGGGAACTTTATCAGGTGCTACTGTAGGAGCGTTATCTGATACAGTGACGGATTATTGACGCTGATGCGATGAAAAATGCACTATGTCAAGCTGATACAGTGCCCCTTGATTGATACAGTGCGTCAGTGTATCAGGGCAGGCCAGTGTATCAACCTGATACACTGGCAAAAAGAAACATAAGTAAGTTATATATTTCTCACTGTATCATGTGTTTCTCCACGGTAGGCCAGCCGGGTAAACCACCCTCGCGCGCCGTCCTTTTGGCACAGCTGATATTTTGCAATGTCGCCATCCCGTACAAGCTCAGCATACGAGCGTTTGTAAGTGGCTTCACTGCACTTGATCTCCTGAAGTACAGCACTTTTGAGTTGAGGATTTGCCATCGACCCAAGGCGGCTCTCGGACAGAACGTTCAGGATGGCGCTGCGGGTGTCCTGCCGGGTCTCCGCCGTGCGCACCCGCCGCTCCTCAATGAAGTCGGCATCCTTCTTGTCGGTGTAGCCGTCAAACACGGCCCGCGCAGTCTTTACGCCCTCCACCTCCACATCGTCGATGTGCAGCAGCACCGTCTGCTGGGGGCGGGCGTAGCTGTTTTTCTCGTGGCTGAGATAAATTTTGCCGTCGTTCTTGGCGCGGCCCATCATCAGCACGCTGCGGGCCATGTCCCAGATATCCGAGCTGTCGGCCAGACGTGCGCGGCCGGAAACGCCCTGCTTTTTGTTGGAGTGCATCACGATGAGCACCGCGCAGCCCTGCTTTGCGGCAATGGCGCGCAGCGGCAGCAGGGCACTGCGCATCTGGTTGCGGCTTGCCATCTCCACATCGGCGGGCAGAAAGCTCTGCAGCGGGTCCACGATGAGCAGCAGCGGCCCGGCCTTGGCGGCAAAATCCGCCAGTGCCTGATCCTTGAGGGTAAGGGGCTGGCCGGTCTTGCCAAAGTAGTCGTCGGCGGTCAGCACCAGCACCCGGTTCATGTCGGCCCCGGCCGCCAGCAGACGGGCCTTGAGCACCTTGCCGGGGTCGTCCTCGCCCGCAAGCAGCAGCACCTTGCCGGTCTGCTGCGGCGGCAGCGGAAAAAAGCCGGAGGTCTTGCCCGCCGTCACATAGGCAATGAGCTGTGCCTGCCAGATGCCCTTGCCGGTGCCGCCGTCGGCACCCAGCAGCGACACTTCGCCCAGCGGCAGCAGCTGCGGCACCAGCCACGCCACGCTCTGCATGGGCACATCGGCCAGCAGGCCGGGCTGCGCCGCGCTGCCCTCCAGCGCAAGCTTGCGCTGCTTTGCGTCCGCGTTCACGGCTGCCATAAAGGCTGCGGGGTCGGCCTGCCACGCCTGCTTGCAGGTGTTGAGCCATTGATCGATCTTGTAATTGACGGCGGGCAGCTGCATGTTGCAGGCTGCGCCGCGCACGTCGTCCAGCAGGTCTTCCCGTGCATCCGGGTCGGTCTGGTGGAACATTACCGCAAAGGTCAGGCGGCTGAACAGCTGCTGCTCGGTCCTGCAGGCATCCAGCATGTTCAGAAAGTCTGTGCGGTCCTGAATGGATACTCCCAAAATACATTTCTCCTTTCGCTGTGGTTTATAACTAAAAGCAAAACCAAATGTTGTTGCTATAAGTATAACTCTGAAAAAACAACGTGTCAACAAATAGTTTTTGCGCAAAAAGCCACAGCTTCCGGGGTGAAAATGCACAGGAAAATGGGGAAAGAAAAAGAGAAGGCGGGCACCTTCTCTTGACAAAACGGCAAAAAATAACTATACTACAAATAGAAAAGGTGCTGTCCGCAATGGTCAGCTCCTTCCGGTTGGATCAATAAGAATGACCGCTTACCGTTTGGAGACAGGGGCGGTCATTTCTTATTGTTATGGATCTCTTTGAAGATTGCCCATGCGATCTGAAATGTAATCCCAACTGTGCCGCCAACAATGACGAACAGCTGCAGAACATCATTCAACACCATGATGCATCCCCCCTTCCGCGTTTGCGAACGGGGGAACAAACAATAAGCTTTTACGTCCCCCGGACGCTTGCCGGAGGGAAGCATGACCACCTGCGCTTGCAGACAGCACCTTAACGCCACCCTTCGGGGCGGCATTTTTAGTTTAACATACTTTCTGACGAAATACAATAAGAAGACACAGAAACGACGCTTTGTAAAATTTTATGGTGCATGGTTGCTTTTTGAAAAAAGCAGAGTATAATAAAAGTGAGAAAGTAAGAAAATCGCACAAAGGAGGATGAAGGATGCTGACGGAATTGAGGACAAAATCCCAGATCACCATTCCAAAGGATATTGTAATGAAGATGGGCCTGCGTGAGGGCGACAAGCTGGAGATCGTGGAGAAGGATGGCGTGATCGAGCTGATGCCGGTAGCCGTTTACCCCAAAAAGTATCTGGACGAGCTGCGCAGCGAGATCAACGAAGCAAAGGCCAAAATTGCGGCAGGGGAGCAGCCGGTGTTCGACACTGTGGACGCACTGTTTGAAGCGCTGGACGGTGCGGACGAATGAATTACAAGATCACCTACACCAAACGATTCATAAAGAACCTGAAGCGTTTGAACGCAGCGGAGCGGGCGCAGCTGAAAAAGAAGCTGGAAATTCTGGAAATGGACCCGCTGTATCCGCATCGACCCGCTGAAGTAAGGAGTGATTCTGGATGTTACAGCCGAAGCTGACAAAGGTGGAACCCGTAAAACCGCTGAAGCTCTGCCTTTATTATGAGACGGGCGAGGTAAAGCTGTTTGATGCAGCCCCTTATGCCACCGGCTCGTGGTACGGCAGGCTGCAGGATGAGCGTTACTTTGCTACCGTGCATCTGCTGCCGGGCGGTATTGGCATCGAGTGGGAAGAGGGGCAGGATATCGCCCCGCATGAGCTGTACGAAAACAGCGTTCCTGTGAAGAAAACAGCATAACCCAATGCAAAAGGCCGCTGCACGGTTCACATGCAGCGGCCTTTCCGTATTCAGCGGCGGTTTACTGGATGCCGGTCACAGGATAGTCCTGATCCTCAACGGCCTTCTTCAGCACGTCGTCGGCGACCTCGGCGTTCAGGGTGACGATGGCGGTGCCGGCCTCGTGGCTCACCACGGCCTCGTCCACCTCGGGCAGGGCTTCCAGAGCCTTCTTCACGCGGGCTTCGCAGTGGCCGCACATCATGCCTTCCACCTTCAGGGTCTTTTTCATAGCAGTGTCCTCCTTGGTACTCTCTTTATTTGCAACCGCTGCGGGCTGTGCGGAGACAGCGGGCAGGGAAGCAGCATTTTTTGCCGCACGATCGTGCTTTGTGCTGTGCACGTCGAACAGATTCAGGCGCAGGGCGTTGCTTACCACGCAGAAGCTGGAAAGGCTCATGGCAGCAGCACCGAACATGGGGTTCAGCGTCAGGCCGAAGGGGATGAACACGCCTGCGGCCAGCGGGATGCCGATGATGTTGTAGATGAACGCCCAGAACAGGTTTTCGTGGATGTTGCGCAGGGCAGCGCGGCTCAGGCGGATGGCGGCGGGCACGTCCGACAGCTTGGAGTTCATCAGCACCACGTCCGCCGCGTCGATGGCAACGTCGGTGCCTGCGCCGATGGCGATGCCGGTGTCGGCACGGGTCAGGGCCGGGGCATCGTTGATGCCGTCGCCCACCATGGCCACCTTGCCGGATGCCTGCAGCTGGCGGATGACCGCTTCCTTGCCGTCGGGCAGCACGCCTGCGATCACCTCGTCCACACCGGCCTGCCTGCCAATGGCGTCGGCAGTGCGCTGGTTGTCACCGGTGAGCATGACCACGCGGATGCCCATGGCCTGCAGCTCCCGGATGGCGCGGGGGCTGTCCTCCTTGATGGTATCGGCCACCGCGATGATGCCCAGCAGATGGCCTGCTCCGCCGAAGAACAGGGGCGTTTTGCCCTGTGCGGAAAGGGCTGCGGCCTTTTCCTGCAGCTGTGCGGGCACGGTGACTTTGGTGCCGATAAAGGACGCATTGCCGCCAAAGATCTCCACGTCGTCCAGCTTTGCGGCCAGACCGTTGCCCGGCAGGGCGGCAAAGCCGGATACCTCGGGGGCGGTGAGCTTCTGCGCGTCGGTGCAGGCCAGCACGGCCTTTGCCAGCGGGTGCTCGCTCTTGCGCTCCAGTGCGGCGGCAAGGGTGAGCAGCTCCGTCTCGGAAACGCCCTCGGCGGGCAGAATGTCAGTCACTTTTGGTTCACCGCTGGTGATGGTGCCGGTCTTGTCCAGCGCCACGATCTGGGTGCGGCCTGCAGCTTCCAGCGAAGCGGCGGTCTTGAACAGGATGCCGTTCTTTGCACCCAGACCGTTGCCCACCATGATGGCCACCGGCGTTGCCAGACCCAGCGCACAGGGGCAGCTGATGACCAGCACGGAGATGCCGCGGGCCAGTGCATAGCCCAGCTCCCGGCCCAGCAGCAGCCACACGATGGTGGTGACCACCGCAATGGTAATGACCGCAGGCACGAAGAAACCGGACACCGTATCGGCGATTTTTGCAATGGGAGCCTTGGTGGCGGCGGCATCGCTGACCATCCGGATGATCTGGGCAAGGGTGGTGTCCTCGCCCACGCGGGTGGCCCGGCACTGCAGGAAACCGGACTGGTTGGTGGTGGCAGCGCTCACCTTATCGCCCGCAGCCTTGTCCACGGGGATGCTCTCGCCGGTCAGGGCGCTCTCGTTCACGGCGCTGGTGCCTTCCAGCACGATGCCGTCCACGGGGATGTTCTCGCCCGGGCGCACCACAAAGATGTCCCCCTTCTGCACCTGCTCGATGGGCACGGTCACTTCGGCACCGTCCCGCAGCAGGGTGGCGGTCTTGGGGGCAAGCTTCATCAGGCTCTTGAGCGCGTCAGTGGTCTTGCCCTTGGAGCGGGCCTCCAGCATCTTGCCCACCGTGATGAGGGTCAGAATCATGGCGGCGGACTCAAAGTAGAACTCCATCATATAATGCATGACCAGCTCGCTGTTGCCGTCCACCTGCGCGCGGGTCATGGCGAACAGGGCGTAGGTGCTCCACACAAAGCTTGCCATGGAACCCATGGCCACCAGCGTGTCCATGTTGGGCGAGCCGTGGAGGAGCCCCTTGAAGCCGTTGATGAAGAACTTCTGGTTGATGACCATGACGATGCCCGCCAGCAGCAGCTGCACAAGGCCCATGGCGATGTGGTTGCCGTCGAACCAGCGGGGCAGGGGCCAGCCCCACATCATGTGGCCCATGGAGAAGTACATCAGCACCAGCAGAAAGCCCAGCGACGCAATGAGCCGCCGCTTGAGCTTGGGGGTCTCGTGGTCGGCCAGCGCGTCAAGGTCGGCGCTGGTGGAGCTGGCAGCCGCCGCGCCCGCACGCTTGGGGCTGGCACCGTAACCGGCATCCTGCACGGCCTTGATGATCTCGGCAGAGCTGGCGGTGCCCTCCACGCCCATGGAGTTGGTCAGCAGGCTCACCGAGCAGCTGGCAACGCCGGGCACCTTGCTCACGGCCTTCTCCACCCGGGCGGAGCAGGCTGCGCAGCTCATGCCGGTAACGTTGTATTGTTCCATAAAATATCACTCCTACGTTGAGTATGCACGGGAAAGGGCTTCTTATTTCATGAGCTTGGGCAGCAGATTCACCAGCTCGTCCAGCTTTGCCTCGCTGCCCGCGCGCAGGTCGTCCGCCACGCAGGTGGAGATGTGCTGTGCCAGCAGCTCTTTGGAAAAGCTGTTCAGCGCCGAGTTCGCCGCCGCCACCTGCACAAGGATGTCCACGCAGTAGGCATCCTTTTCCAGCATGCCGCGGATGCCGCGCACCTGCCCCTCGATGCGGCTGAGCCGGTTCAGCAGGGCCTTGTGCTCCTCAGGGGTGCGGTCCTTGTGGCGGCAGCAGGAGGGGGTGACGCTTTCGGTGGGCACAGCGGATGCGTCAACGGCCGGAGCCGTGGCAGCTTCGGGCTGGGCGGGCGTGCCGCAACAGCAGCAGGGCTTTTTCTCGTTGTCCATAAAATATCTCCTTTACCCATAGGGGGTATACATCTTACAGCATGAGTATAGCACAGCAAACCCGATAAATCAAGTAGGGAATTGAAAAATACAAACAAAAAGAGGGAAGGCACTGCAAATGCCTTCCCTCTATCAAATATCTTTTACTTCTCCAGAATCCGCGGCACAAACAGGCCCAGCATCTTGCCCCACCAGTACCACTCGTGGGAGACATCGCCGCCCCAGACCTCGAGGTGGGCGGGCAGGCCCTGTGCGGCCAGCACATCGGCCAGCGCCTGCGTGTCGGCTTTGGCATCGTCCTCGTAGGCACCCTGACCGGCGCAGAGCATCAGGCTGTTCTCCTCGGCCTTGGCCAGAGCCAGCTTGTCGGCGATGCCGTTCTCGGCCAGATACTGCAGGGGAGAGCAGCGCAGCACCAGATCGTCGGCTTCACTGCCCCAGAAGCGGGCCAGATCGTAGATGCCGGAAAGGCCGATGGCACCGGCAAAGAGCTTGGGACGGCGCAGGCGGCAGTTGACGGCGTGCACAGCGCCAAGGTCGATGCCCACACACCACAGCTTGGCATCCTTTGCGGCACCGTTCAGGGCCAGCACCCGGGGAGCCAGCTCGGCGGTAAGGTAGACGAAGTACTTTTCCTCCATCTCGGCGCGGCGGCGCACCGGGATGTCGCCGTTCAGTACGGCCTCGCCGTCAATGCTGTCGGCGCAGAACAGCTGCACCTTGCCCTCGTTCAGCAGCGGGGCAATGGCATCGGGCATACCGTTGTTCTCCCAATCATAAAAGCGTCCGCCGCGGGCAGGCAGGGCCAGCACCGGCACACCGGCGCTGCCGTATACCTTGAACTCCATCTCGCGGTTCAGCACGCTGCTCCACTCTTTGTAATAGGTACCCTGGATCATAAATCAAGCACTCCTTGTTTCTATATTCACCGGCCCAGGCGCAGTCGCTGCACGTTGGTGCCGGTCGTTAGCGATCAAAAGAAAGCTTTCTCTGGAAATCTCACACGAACTGGTTGCGCTGGGCATCGTACTCGTAGCCCACAGCTTTGAGCTTTGCGCACAGATCTGCCTTGTCGGCATCCATGTCTTCGCACAGAGCATCGAGGTTTTTGTAAAAATCACGCAGCTTCAGGTTCACCACGCTCAGCAGCATGATGGGATCGTTGGGCAGAGCCATGTGTTTTGCCTCCTTACAGCAACAAAAAAAGCCGGCCACTCGACAAAGTGACCGGCCACATACACCAAATTAGACAGCGCGGGTAACTTTGCCAGCGCGCAGGCAACGGGAGCATGCGTAGACGTACTTGGGAGAACCCTCAACGACCGCCTTGACACGACGGACATTCGGCTTCCAGGTACGGTTGGAACGACGATGAGAGTGAGAAACCTTGATACCAAAGGCAACACCCTTGCCGCAGCATTCACATTTAGCCATGGTACTTGCACCTCCTGCAGTGAAGTAAGGAATCAAAATAATCAGCTTGACTATTGTAGCAGATTACCGGGCAAAATGCAAGCCTTTTTTCAAAAAATATTGCGGTTTTTTGGAAAACCAAACTCCTTCAGTCATCGCTGCGCGATGCCAGCTGTTCCCCTTCTGGCACTTTGTGCCACCTCCCCCGGCCGGGACAGATTCTCCCCGCGCCGGGGAGAAATGTCACCACAGGTGACAAAGAGAGGAACAGATGTCACGTAAGTGACAAAAGGGGGAACAGGGGGACCGCGTTAGCGGTGGAAGGAGTAATACCCCCTTGT
>OLWR01000680.1_pt1 | contig 20288 bp, 14 predicted proteins | sample 1673531 | NCBI WGS metagenome assembly OLWR01 (sample SAMEA103958114, study PRJEB25191) | human gut metagenome | reverse complement strand
GTATGATACCTATTGCCCATGAAAATAAAAATATAACGTGAAAAATAAATAAAAATGGTAGTAAAAGATAATGCAAATTCGAATATATTTAACATTTATGTTAAATACATAGGGAGTTTGAATAGTAAACAGAGCCCCATAAATGGCGTAAACAAGCCGTTTATGGGGCTTTTCCTTTTTATGGCGATATCTGTTTTTATGGCACCACAGATATTAGTGAGTACGAAACAGAAAGAATAGGTGATGATAGCTAAGGATTATGAGATACTAAAATCAGATGTGGAATACTGGTATATGTGGTATAATTGTTCATGGATATTTATGTCAAGAAAAGTATTATAAGTCCAGTTTTATGGACATTATATATGAGATAATTCACAAAAGGGGAAGGGGCTGTGCAAATGGGAAAAAGAGATCTTTCAGAAGAGGATATAAAGGCTAGATATATAACTCCAGCGGTAGAGCAATCAGGCTGGGGTAAAAAGCAGATTCGTTATGAGTATGCATTCACAGCAGGTCGAATCATCCTAAGAGGTAATGTAACATCACGGGGTAAGAAAAAATTTGCAGATTATCTGCTGTTCTATAAGCCCAATCTTCCATTAGCAATCATAGAGGCTAAGGATAACAACCATCCAGTAGGAGCAGGACTGCAACAGGCTATAGAGTATGCAGAAGCTCTGGATGTAAAGTTTGTATATGCATCTAATGGAGATGGCTTTGTAGAGCAGGATTTAATAACTGGTGATATTCGTAACCTTTCCTTAGATGAGTTCCCATCGCCAGATGAGTTATATCACAGATATATAAATGAGATGAATTTCTCTGAAACTGGTGAGAAAGCTCTGCTAGAGCCATATTACTGGGTGCCAGGTTATAAGACACCTCGTTACTATCAGAGAATCGCCATTGACAGAACTGTAAATGCTGTAGCAAGTGGCAGGGACAGGGTACTCTTAGTCTGTGCAACTGGAACTGGTAAAACATTCATGGCTTTTCAGATTATCTACAGATTATGGAAAGCTGGCATAAAAAAGAAGATATTGTTCCTTGCGGATAGAAATGTCCTTGTAGACCAGACAATATCTGGTGATTTCAAGCCATTCGGGGGTAAAATGACTAAAGTCGAGAATAAACAGCTCGACAGTTCTTATGAAATATATCTTGCATTGTACCAGCAGTTAGCTGGTGATGAGGGTGTAGAGCCATTCAAGCAGTTTAAGCCTGAGTTCTTTGACCTGATACTCATTGATGAGTGTCATAGAGGCTCCGCTAAGGAAGAGTCAGCTTGGAGAAAAATTTTAGAATATTTCTCTGGTGCAACTCAGATAGGTATGACAGCTACACCAATTGAAACAAAAGAAGCATCATCTCAGACATATTTTGGAGAAGCTATTTATGAGTATTCTCTGAAACAGGGTATTAATGATGGATTCCTTGCTCCATATAAGGTCATTCGTATAGGACTTGATAAAGATCTTGTTGGTTATCGCCCAGAAGCTGGCAAAGTTGATGATAATGGTTATGAAATCGAGGACAGAGAGTACAATGTCAAAGATTTTGATAGGACTCTTGTACTCGATGAAAGAACCAAAGTTATTGCAAAGAAGGTTACAGAATTCTTGAAGAAAACTGACAGGTTCAGCAAGACCATTGTGTTCTGCGTAGATGTGGAGCATGCGGAGCGTATGCGTCAGGCTCTCATTGCCGAGAATAAAGACCTGTGGACTGAGAACCATAAGTACATTATGCGTATAACTGGAGATAATGCTGAAGGTAAAGCCCAACTCGATAATTTCATTGATGAGGACAGTACATATCCTGTTATAGCAGTCACAAGTAAGCTGATGACTACTGGTGTTGATGCTAAAATGTGCAAGCTCATTGTGTTGGATAACAATATAAATTCCATGACAGAATTCAAGCAGATTATTGGCCGAGGTACTCGTCTGCTTGAGGATTATGGAAAAACATATTTTACAATTATGGACTTCCGTAATGCATCAAGGTTATTTGCTGATAAAGACTTTGATGGCAATCCGGAGGTAGTAATTGATATTACTGGCGATGACCCAGTAGATCCAACAACAGGCAATGAAGATAGTACTGAGGATTTAGAAGATGATACTGGCAGCAATTCATGTACTGGAAACATAGGATATACTGGTGGTTCTGGTGATGACTGGGGAACTGGCGATGGCTCTGAGAAACCTAAGAAGTATTATGTCAAGGATGTAGAAGTCAAGGTTCTGTCGGAGAGAATACAGTATATCGATAAAGATGGAAAACTCATAACAGAAAGTCTTATCGATTACACAAGAAAGAATATTTTAGGACAGTATGCGAGGTTAGATGTATTCCTTAAGAAGTGGAATGAAGCTAAAAAGAAACAGGCTATTGTAGAAGAGCTTCGTGAAGATGGGGTACTTCTGGATGCTGTTCGTGAAGAGACAGGTCAGACAGATATAGACGATTTTGATTTAATCCTGCACCTTGCGTATGATAAAGAGCCACTTACCCGTATAGAACGTATCAAAAATGTTAAGAAAAGAGGATATCTTTATAAGTATTCAGAACTTGCACAAAAGGTTCTGGGGACACTTATGGATAAGTATGCAAGTGAAGGCTTGAAGGAGATTGAGGAGACAAAGGTTTTACAGTTACACGAATTCCAGCAGTTTGGCAGTCCTATGAAGATTGTCAAAGCCTTTGGAGGCAAAGCAGCATATGAGCAGGCTGTGAAAGAACTGGAAGATGAAATCTTCTCTGCGTAGTATTTAATAAATATTATTTGAAAGTGGGTTTTTACCAATGGCTATAACTAATTTCGTTAAGAGAATACAAGATGTAATGCGTAATGATGCAGGGGTAAATGGAGATGCTCAGCGTATTGAGCAGATTGTGTGGACTCTGTTTTTAAAGATATATGATGCTAAAGAAGAGGAATGGGAGCTTATCAATGATGACTATGTTTCTATCATTCCAGATGAGTACAAGTGGAGAAACTGGGCGGTAGATGATAAAGATGGCAAGGCTCTCACTGGAGATGCACTTCTTGATTTTGTCAATAATAAGCTGTTTCCTGCACTTAAAAATCTTGAAGTATCAGAGGACACACCTATGAACCAGATGATGGTGCGTTATGCCTTTGAGGATGCCAATAACTATATGAAAGATGGTATCCTGCTTAGACAGGTCATCAATATCATCGATGAGATAGATTTTACAGAGTATGAGGAAAGACATGCATTTGGCTCAATCTATGAGTCATTCCTAAAGGATTTGCAGAGTGCTGGTAATTCTGGAGAGTTCTATACACCTAGAGCTGTAACTGATTTCATGGTAAAAGTTATCAAGCCAAAGCTGGGGGAGAGGATAGCTGACTTTGCCTGTGGTACTGGTGGATTCCTTGTGTCTGCTCTTAATGAATTATATGAGGAAAGCTTGACTTCCAATGAGAATAAGGAAATTTACAATAACACAGTTTACGGTGTGGAGAAGAAGGCTCTGCCGCATATTCTCTGTGTTACAAATATGCTTTTGCATGACATTGATAATCCGGAGATAATTCATGGAAATACTCTTGAGACTGATTATAAAGAGTACAGAAAAATGGAAAAGTTCGACATTGTTCTTATGAACCCGCCATATGGAGGTAATGAAAAGGATTCTGTAAAGGCAAATTTTCCTATGGAATTGCGTAGTTCAGAGACTGCTGATTTATTTATGGATATCATTATGTTCCGATTGAAGAAGAACGGCAGATGTGGAATTATTCTGCCTGATGGTTTCCTTTTTGGTACTGATAATGCAAAAGTAAATATCAAGAAGAAACTGCTTGAGGAGTTCAATCTCCATACAGTCATAAGAATGCCACATAGTGTGTTTGCTCCGTATACTTCTATTACGACAAACATTTTGTTCTTTGACAATACACACCCAACAGAGGAGACGTGGTTCTATCGTTTGGACATGCCTGAGGGGTATAAGAACTTCTCAAAGACAAAGCCTATGAAGCTGGAACATTTCGCACCAGCTATTGAGTGGTGGGATAATCGTGAGGAGATTGAAGTAGATGGATTCCCTAAGGCTAAGAAATATACAGTAGATGAAATCGCAGCCAATGGATATAATATTGACCTCTGTGGATTCCCACACGAAGAAGAGGAAATCCTTGACCCGATGGATTTGATTAATCAGTATCAGGAAAAGAGAGCATCCCTTAATGCTGAGATTGACCATGTATTAGAGAAGATTACTTCTATGTTGGGAGGTAACTAATTTGAATGCACAGGATTTAAAGAACAGTATCCTACAGCTTGCTGTTCAAGGCAAGCTCGTCGAGCAAAGAGCCGAAGAAGGCACTGCGAGAGAGTTGCTTGAGCAGATAAAGCTGGAAAAGGATCAGCTCATAAAGGAGAAAAAGATAAAGAAGTCAAAGCCATTGCCAGAGATTACTGAGGATGAGATACCATTTGAAATCCCTGAGTCTTGGGAGTGGGTGAGATTAGATGATGTTTTAGATATTGCAAGAGGAGCATCCCCAAGACCAATTAAGGATTATGTGACTACTTCTGAAAATGGAATTAACTGGATAAAAATTGGTGATACAGAAAAAGGTGGAAAATATATTAATTCTACGAATGAAAGAATTACATTAGAGGGAATGAAAAAAAGCAGATTTGTTAAGAAAGGAAGTTTTTTATTAAGTAATTCAATGAGTTTTGGTAGACCATATATTTTAAATATAGATGGGTGTATACATGATGGTTGGCTGGTGTTGAACCAGCGAGTACATGTGTTTGAACAGGATTATCTATATTATCTGTTAAGTTCAAAAATGGTATATTATCAATTTTGCAATAAGGTTTCTGGAGCCGTTGTTAATAATTTGAATTCTGATAAAGTAAGAGAAACGATGGTGCCCTTACCACCACTTGAAGAGCAGCACCGCATCGTTGCCAAGATAGAGGAAATTCTTCCATATATCGACCAGTATGACAAGGCTTATACGAAGTTGGAAACATTTAATAAAAAATTTCCAGAGGATATGAAGAAGAGTATCCTGCAAATGGCTATGCAGGGTAAGCTGGTGGAACAACGACCAGAAGAAGGAACTGCCGATGAACTTTATGAGCAAATTGTTGCCGAGAAAGCAAAACTCATCAAAGAAGGTAAAATCAAGAAGGAAAAACCATTGCCAGAGATTACAGAGGATGAAATTCCTTTTGAAATTCCTAGTAGTTGGAAATGGGTGAGATTGTCGCAAGCAGGATTTACGCAAACAGGAAATACACCATCAAAGACTCATCCAGAATATTTTGGTTCAACTATTCCGTTTGTAGGTCCAGGTGATATAGCAAACGGAAAAATAAGTTTTAGCAAAGGTTTGTCTGAGGCAGGAAGAGATGTTGCTAGAGTAGCATATGCAGATTCAATATTACAAGTGTGCATTGGTGGCAGTATTGGTAAGTGTGCGATATGCAATCAAGATGTAACATTCAATCAGCAAATCAATACTATTTATCCTGTGATTTCTTTAAGTAAATACTTATATTATGTGCTTGATAGTAGTTATTTTAAAGAATTTATGAGAAACAATGCAGGAGGAACTGCTACTCCAATAATTAATAGGAGTGTTTGGGATTCCATTGTTGTGCCACTCCCACCACTTGAGGAGCAGAAGCGTATCGTTGCCAAGATAGAGGAACTGTTACCATATTGTGATCGGCTTATTAAGTAGCAAAAATATTTTGCATTGAGTTTTATCAATTGAATAGATTAATAGGTATTGGCTAGTTACCATTGAAGAATAGTTTTGAGTATATGAATATAGTATTGGGTGGTGATGATATGTTAGTAGATGAAATATGGGATTTTAAAAGCATTAACATGGGGCGTGAATTAGAGATTTCGGGAGAATTCATATATGAATCGGCAAAGAAAACAATGTCCATAACAGGGCTAAATAATCAGTATGAGATTAATATTATATTGTACACCGGAGCAGTTGGGATAGAACGATTACAAAAAATATATTTGTGCCTTGTGCAGCAAAATCCAAATGATAAAGATTCTGTTCCGAAGTGCCTAATGGGACATAATCATCTTGAGCTAGAAAAAGAAATTGAGAAATATACAATGGATAAAATTCCTAAAAACGGAAAAGGTCTTTTGGGGATTTTTGCTGAGTATTATAATAATTATCGATATGCAAATTATATACCGAAAATAAATGGTGGTGACTTGAGACTATTGTTTATTAGTTTCTTGAAAAAACAAAACGGAAAATTCAATTTTGATGAACCTTGTTCTTTATCTCAGTTTGAGGTTTTTAAACGATTTTATATAAATGAGTTAGGGAAAATAGCTGGTTATTTTTATGGATTAATAGAACATAAGGCAAGAGATATCAATACATATACCTATGAGATTGACTCAAGTTCAAATGCGGCTAGAGTCTTTTGGTCAACTAGGGGAAGATCTCTTTATGAGCAGATGCTTATTGAGCAAAATGCAATAAAGGAGTTGCTGCTATATATTTATAAGAATCAAAGAGATTCTGGTGTGTTTAGATTACTCAATCATATGGAATCTTTGGAAATGGATGATACGTTAATAAATGATTATTTGGCTGATTTGTTTGAGGGGAAAGTCAATGATTGGCTGATTGATTATGTAGATGATATGTATGAAGAAATAGGGGATATACAGAAAATAAAGGAACGAAAGAAATTACTCTCGTTGTTTGGAGATAGATCGGTTTGTTTTGATTTTGAGGATTTAGAAGATGGTGAGAACGAATCGTAGTTTAAATAATATGCATGATTATGTTGATATATAATAGGATATGTATTAATAAAAGGACATGTCATTGTGCAAACTCAAGCAATAGTAATTATGGCAACAGTTTGGAAACAACCTTTCAGTAGATCAAACAAATTATTGTAATTTATATAAAATGTGCCCCATATCTGAATAAAATAAGTTAATTTAATTCTGGGACATAAAGAGTTTGAGTAAACAGATTGTTGTTTAAGAAGGGTAGCCATTGATTATACTAAGTTTTTGAAAATTGGGCTACAGAGCAAGTAATAAAGCAAATGCTCCACAGTGGGGTACTCTCACAGTGGAGCGTTTACGAACGAAGAGGTACAGATAATGGTGGAGAATGGAAAATTACGTGAGCGAATGACAGTAAATGTGGTGCCTAAACTGGCGCTAAAGAATATTCCGAAGATAGTCTCAAAACAGTATCGTTCTTAAATTTGTTTTTGAGACTAAGGGCATTGTCAGTGGATGCGGTTCGGATATTATCTTGAAAAGTATAAGATTGTTATTTCCTTTAATTGAGAATTCCTTCACAGAAAAGAAGGGGATAACCTAAAAAGAGACTGGAAAAAAGCAATAATAGTGAGTTTTGGATTAATAAAGATTCTCGTAACATAGAGCGGGATGATGAGATAGATGCGAAATTGGATTTTGAGAGATGGTCAGAAATCCGTTTTGGGTGGTACGAGGAAACATACAGATGAGTGTGTTAAGATTGTGGAAGAAACGATTTTGGATTTGTGTATATAAAAAAACTAATATGGTATTATTTTGGAGTGTATGGTGTAAACTAGGCATAAAGAGGTGAACCATGTTAGAATTGTATTTTTTTAGAGATGTGTCAAATTACGAAGAGCTAAAAAAGAAAACATACAATGCGTATAGAATCAAATCTAAAATTAAGAGAAAGGTAAAAATCGTAAAAAAAATAAAACTTGAAGAAAAGAATGCAGATGATTATTTAAAAAGCATAAAAAGTGATAATCAACATGTGATTAATAATTTGAAAATAATGAAAAAGAAGAAAGGCATATGGTATTGTATAGAGTTTGTTACAAACGATAAATCCATTGTAGTTATGGCAGATGGATATCCATATGCAAAATATACTGCAATAAGATTTGAAAATTGACTAAATTTATTTGATTTTGTTATAATAAAGTAAGAATTTATACATTAGGGAGGAAAGGCATGTATATCGACTTATTTGCAGGATGTGGAGGGCTTTCATTAGGACTTCAAAAAGCCGGCTGGACTGGCTTGTTTGCTGTGGAAAAAAATGAAGATGCCTTTTCCACATTAAGACAAAATTTGATTATAAACAGAAAACATTTCCAATGGCCGGATTGGTTGCCGCAAACCAATTTAGATATTAATGAATTATTAATGAATTATGAAGAAGAATTAATGAAATTAAGAGGTCAGGTTCAATTGTTAGTTGGAGGCCCGCCTTGTCAAGGCTTTTCTATGGCGGGTAAAAGAACTGGCAATGATGTTAGAAATCGACTATATAATTCTTATATTAAATTTGTAGAAATTATTGAACCGGAAATGTTGTTTTTTGAGAATGTGCATGGCTTTACAGTGGGATTTAATAGAAAATATAAAGGTAAAATTACAAAAGGGGAACCATATTCTCAGAAGTTAATAAAGAAGCTGAAAAAATTGGGGTATGATGTAGGACATGATGTTATCTTAATGTCTGATTATGGTGTACCTCAAAAACGTAAACGTTTTATATTATTTGCAACTAAGAAAGGAAAGGCTAAAATCTTTTTTGATAAACTATATCAAAAAAAAGATGCTTTTTTATTAAATAAAGGAATACATATCCCTGTTACAGTAAGTGAAGCAATTGGAGACTTGGAAAGACGACATGGAGAGGTGCAGAGTATTGATTCTCCCAAATTTATGAATGGATTATATGGGGAGGTTTCATCAGCTTATCAAGCGTTGATGAGAACTGAAATTGATGTAGATGTAGTTCCGGATAGCCATCGATTTGCAAAACCTAAACAGGATACAATAGAATTGTTTGAACGCTTGATGGAAGTATCTGATGATTCAATTAGGATAACTCCCAAAATGGGACTGGTGGATGGCCTGAAGAAAAGAGGAGTAACACCTTTGAAACGTGATTGTGTGTGTTCAACACTGACATCTATTCCTGATGATTTTATTCATTATTCTGAACCAAGAATTATGACAGTAAGGGAAAGTGCAAGAATTCAAAGCTTTCCTGATGATTATGTTTTTTTGGGAAAATATACGACAGGTGGGAAACGAAGAAAATATGATGTCCCAAGGTATACACAGGTTGCAAATGCTGTACCGCCATTATTTGCAGAGTTGGCTGGATTAGTTTTACAGGAGATGATCAATAATGAGTGAAAAACTCCATTTTAAAGTTAGTGCGGGGTTAAAAAATATTATAGGCAAAGAATTAATTAATGATAAGTTTATTGCAATTTTTGAGCTAGTAAAGAATTCTTATGATGCCGGGGCAAAAGAAGTAACTATAAAATTTGAGAATATATATTCAGATAATTCAACAATATATATTATAGATGATGGAAAGGGTATGTCCAAGCAAGAGATAATTGACAAATGGTTGTTTGTTGCTTATTCAGAGAAGAAAAATAATACATATAGAGATAATATTAAATTCAGAAGAAACTATGCCGGTGCTAAAGGGGTTGGTAGATTTTCTTGTGATCGATTAGGGGAAACAGTTGAATTATTATCTAAGACAAATAAAGATATTAAGGTTAATCGCGTAAAAATAAACTGGAATGAATTTGAAAATGTAGATACGGAAGAGTTTCAGAATATTGAGGTACTATATGATGAAATGCGGAGTAGCTTAATATCAGATCAAGGTACAGTCATAAAGATTTATGGATTGAGAGAAAAATGGAATAGAGATGAGTTATTGCAGTTGAAAAAATCGTTAACCCAACTTGTTAATCCTGAAGCTAACGAGAATTATGATATGTTTAGTGTCATTTTGGATGTTGAAGAAGAGAAAGAAAACGACCGAAAAAAGAGTGAAAATGAAAAAGTTTTTGATAAAGATATTGTAAATGGTAAGGTTATTAATCATGTTTTTGATGTGTTAAATATAAAAACAACAAAAATTACTGCAGCAATTTCCAAGGACGGGAAAAAAATAACAACAACATTAAATGATAGGGGGATACAGTTATTTGAAATACAAGAAAAAAACAAATATGGAATAAAAAATATTAAAGGAACTATTTATAGTCTTAATAGAGCTGCAAAAATTAATTTTACAAAAATGATGGGAATTGAGTCTGTAAATTACGGAAGTGTTTTCATCTATAAAAATGGATTTAGAGTATATCCGTATGGTGAGCCAGAGAAGGATTTTATGAATATAGATAGAAGAAAAGCTCAGGGATATAATCGATACCTAGGTACTCGTGAAATATGTGGTAGAATTGATATTTTTGGCGATAATAAAGGGTTTGTTGAAACATCTAGTAGAAATAATGGTTTTATTTCATCATATGAAACGGAAGAATTGGAAGATTTTTTCTATGAATATTTATTAAAACCACTTGAAAAATATGTTGTTAATATTATTCATTGGGGAGAAGAAGTTATAGATAGTGAAAGCTTGGCAAACACTATGGATGAATATGGTGATCTCGAAGCTGTATTAAAGAAAATAAAAGCAAGGTTTAAACCGGAGTCGTTGCTAAAAGCAACATACAATAAAGAACTGACGGAAGTGATTTTGGAGCATACAAAAAAGAAATCCGAAATTGATGAACTAAAAAAAATTGCAAGAGAAAAATCCGATGACCAATTGCTTAAACAAGCAAATAAGATTGAAAAGGAAACTGAAAAATTAAAGAAAGAGGTGTCTGAAAATCGAAAAGAGCTTCAACAAGCAGTAATAGAACATGAAAAAACTAAAAAGGTTCTTGAAGTAACGCAGAAGCAAGTTGGGGTTTTGCAATCTAAGGCAGATGTTTCTGTCGATAATGTCATTGATGCAATGCATATTATGAAAACATATGCGGACTCTATTGACTCTAATATATCCGAAATTGTGGATATGGTTAGAGATGGAGATGAAATAGACAATATTTTGCCAGTATTTCACGAGATAAGACAAATTTGTTCCAAAATTTTAAACACATATAATTTGGTCATCAATACTGATTATAAAGCGGATACTGGAAATAAAAAAATGGATATTATAAAATTTACAAAAGAATATGTTGAAAAACAATGGAATCATAAACTTCCAGTAGAAATAAAAGGGTTGGATTCAATGGAAGTTTTGTTTAATCCATTAGAGTTTAGTATTATTATTGATAATATTGCGGATAATGCAAGAAAAGCAAATGCAACAAAATTACAAATTGTTTTTGAAGGCAATGCAGATAGTCATTGTATCAAATGGATTGACGATGGTTATGGTATTCAACCAGATGTGGATGTATCTAAAATGTTTGAACAAGGATTTACAACTACAAATGGAACAGGAATTGGTTTATATACAGTACAAAAATATGCAAATAAAATGAATGCTACTGTAACGATTAATAATAAATATAAGGATGGATTTGAATTACTGATGAGGATTTGAATATGGATTTAACGTTTAGAATTATATGGTTTGAAGATGTTGATGAATGGTATAATACTACTTCAAGGAGAGTTTCGAGATATATAAAGAATAAAAATTTTAAAGTTGATATAATGCGTATAAAAAAGGCTTCGGATTTTGATTTAACCGAATATCAATTACAAAATTATGATTTATTAATTATTGATTATGACTTGGAAAAAATATATGAAAAGGATTGTGTTAAGAGTATTTATGGTACAGATATAATTCATATGATAAGGAATGGAAATTTCTTAAATGATATTTTGTTTTATTCAAGTCATGGTTTTGATATAATTAATCAAGTGATGAAACGGGAAGGGCTAGAAGGTGTTTTTCTTGCGGATAGGAATAATGGGGAGTTTATTGAAAAGGTGCAACTTTTAATTGATAAGGCGATTAGAAGAGCTGAGAATCTTATAAACATTAGGGGAATCGTTATGGATACAACCAGTGGCTTTGATAATAAAATTAGGGATCTGGTTAGTATTATGTGGCCTGTTTTGGGAGATAAAGAAGCTGAAATTGCAAATAACATAAAGAAGAAAATATTAAAAGATAATATTAAGACAGCAGAAAGGCTTGATAAAAAATATCCGAATATAAACGCAAATAACATTGATGATTTACTTAATGAACGAGATTTCTCGGCAATCAGACAGGCAAGATTGTTAAGTTGGTGTATAGAATCAAATGAAATGATAAAAAGGAAATTTCAAGAGATATTGAAAAAATATCTGTACATGAGTAATGGTGAGGTGCACGATAAATTTTTTGAATTATATAAAAATGATATTGTATTATACAGAAATGCATTGGCTCATATTAAGAACACTCCATCTATAGATAGTAAGGTGATTATTGGAGAGGTGGATGGAAAAGCTGTGCAGTTTGATCAACAATTATGCGATGCGTTAAGAAAAAAGCTTTTAAGTTATGAAAATATATTGGATGAGATGTATATGTTTATTGAGAGTAATTTTTAACATTTGTGGAGCATAGTTTTTTTATGTAAAATTTTAATTGGTTTCTGAATGAAAAATCCTAATCCCCAAGATATGCTGGATAGAATAGTGTAAGTGGAGACGATTAGGATTACAATAAAGAATCTACTATACTATATTGAGAATGGTGTCGCAAGCCAAACTCAAGCATAGGAGGTGCTCCAAATGGACAATAAAAGCTTATCACATACACGGTGGAAATGCCAATACCATATAGTTTTTATTTTAAAATATAGGAAAAAATATTGTATGGCTGAATTAGGACAGATATGAGAGAAATATTCGATATTTGATGTCAATATAAAAAACGTTGAAATAATAGCTGAAGCAGTTTGTGTAGATCATGTACATCTCAGAGTAGTAAATCCGCCCCAAATAATTATTTCAAATTTTATGAAGGGTACTTAAAGGGAAAGAGTGCGTTGATTAGCTATGACAGAAATTCCTAATTACAAAGTAAATTGGATAAAGTGTTTGGGGCAAGAGGATATTACGTGGAAACAATTGGTGATATCACTGATGAAGCAGTTCAGAAATATATAAACGAGCAAGCAGAGGATTCGAGAGAAGAAGATACAAGAAGTACCGTTTTGTAACGGATTGGTGGAGGAGTTTGCGATACCGCCCTTTTGAGAGATCAATAGCAATAGTCCATTGGAGGGCTGATAATAAATAACCACTTGAAGTGGTGGTTACTAACTTAGTCATTGCACTAGTTACACCACAAGGAGCACACCGAATGGAAAACAAACGAAAAAACGCAGTCCTGGAAATCTTAAACTACTGGAAAATCACAGAATTTCTAGGTCAGATCGACATTCCACAGGAAAGTACAGAGAACAAAAAGCTAATTAAGAATATTAAGAATGGCAAAGAGGTTAAGGCAGAGAAGATCGAGGTCTTCTTTGATTTGCCAGTTTTGTCGGCTTCTGATATTGATCTGGAAATGATCCTGGAAAATGACAGGGACGACTATGCGAAGTTTCCTTCGGTTGGTGATGAGATCTATTTTTGTCTGGGGAAGGTAGAGCGGAATACAGTAGTTGATTATCTTGAGAAGTTTATAGAGGATAAATCCGATAATCCTGAGATAGCTTATCCGAAAAAGAGTGCGATCGCATGGTGCTCATTCAAGACAGATACGAAAGGCGTGTATCTTAAGAATAGTTTCCAGCTGTCATCGATACTGTGGGCAGTTGCCAGGTGGGATGAGTCAAGAGCACATAAGAGTCATGACTTTGCTCTCGATACTAACGAATATAAAGAACTTGTTGGAGAGATCGATGGGGAACTGCAGAACCAGAATGTTGATGAGTTCATTTCAACCATATATGAAAAGATTTTTAACGAGTATGTGAAACACAGATTCTCAGAGGATTCGCAGAAATCGATGGGAATTGCCGAATACAACAGGTATGCGAGCGAACAGGCCAGAGATGCGGACGAGGACGCATTTGACTATGCGGATCTGGGTAAAAGCTTCTTTCTGAATGACATTATCCAGGTGTCAGAGCTGGTTCAGAACGGGAGCTTTGGCGATGGGAATGAATATGAGAAGAAAGTGATCGAGTACATTCTGGCAGGGTACGAAAAGTCGAAAGGCCCAGACGATTTACCGAGAACGATCATCTCGCCGGATGCGGGAAAAAGTGAGATGAAGTTGTTCTTTGACAGAATTCTTAACGTTACAAATTCGCCAAGGGGAAAATGGCCGGCCAAATATATGCCGGCGTTGATGCAGCAGGTTGCGGTCAATATAGCGATCAGACAGGATGGGGATGCTCCTGTTTTTTCTGTAAATGGACCTCCCGGAACGGGAAAGACTACATTGCTCAAGGAGATCGTGGCAAGCAATATTGTTGAGCGTGCCAGACTTCTCGCTGAGAACGCAGAAGATTCAGACTCTATATTCGAAATGCATTCATTTTCTCATGGCCCGCTAGAGGCAAATGAGAATGCCTATTACCAGTATGCGCCTCATTATTATTCGATAAATGTTGATGAGATCAACAATTATAGTATGCTGGTCGCGTCATGTAACAATGCGGCGGTGGAAAATATCACGATAGACCTTCCGAAGGCGGGGGATATACTTGACAGTCTGGAGTCGTCTGGGGATGACGAAGAGGAGATCCGCTGCGGTCTGGATGAGGTTCATGATTTGTTTGATATCAACAAGTCAGGTGATGTGGAGACTATAACCAGATATGGTAAGAGCCATGAAGAGAAGGACATTTATTTTACGCGTTATGCGGATAAGCTTCTGGGCGGAGCTGACTGCTGGGGATTGATATCCGCTCCATTTGGCAGGAAGGCAAATATCCGTAAGTATTGCAATTCGGTCCTGAAGCCATTTGTGGAGGACTACAGATCAAATGATGTCAGAGAGCAGCATAAGGCAAAATATCTGGAGGTAAGAAAAAAGTTTTTATCTCAGTACAAACTGGTTGAAAACTTACGAAAAGAATTAGGACAGATCTGTGCTCTGGCAGGTTCGGTTCCTGTGGAGCTGCAGGAAGATGCACCAGAGGATTTGTCATGTGAAATAAGTGATGTGGAAAGAAAGCGGCAGATACTTGAGCGTCAGTTATTTGCTGAACAAAAAGAGCTGATCGAGCTTGAGGAAAGCAGACCGAAGGGATTGTTCGCAAGGCGTAAGGATACATCCGCAAGAGATATATTCATTCAGGAGAAGAAAGCGACAATATCAAAACTTAATGGAGAGATAACTTCTTTGAACAATAGGATATCAGGCCTGCAGAATCTTCAGGAATACCAGCGGTGTATTTCAAAATACTCGCATGGGCAGATGAAGATGACCCCGGTGGACGCTGCATTTATGGAACGTTATGTATCCGAGGACGACAGGCTGTCAACAAAAGCACAGATAACCAATCCATGGTTTACCGCCCAGTACAATAGAGAGCGTGAAAAGTTATTCCTGTATGCATGTAAGCTGCACAAGGAATTCGTCATTTCTTCAAAATGTATGCGGCATAATATCATCAACCTGATGATAGCGTGGAATGTGTTTGATGATTGTGGTGAGAGGATGAAGCTTGCTGACAGAGAAGAAGCCATGCCGTACATGCTCCAGAGCATTTTCCTGCTGACCCCTGTGATATCCACAACATTTGCATCAGCGCAGACTTTCCTGGGCGATGTGAAGAAAAGCGGAGTGCTTGGAACTCTTATCGTCGATGAGGCGGGACAGGCACAGCCGCAGATGGCGGTTGGTGCGATGTTTAGGTGTAGAAAGGCGATCATAGTCGGAGATCCAAAGCAGATCGAGCCTGTGGTTACCGCAGAGACTGACATGATAAAACAGCTGCTTACCGCAGAGATATTGGCAGGTTACAAGGATAAGAAAATCTCTGTGCAGGCATTTGCTGACTATATAAATCCGTATGGAACCTATCTTGGAAAAGATGAGGAGAAAGAGTGGGTAGGCTGCCCGTTGGTAGTCCATAGGCGCTGCATTGACCCGATGTACACAATCTCAAATGTGCTTTCATATGATGGAACTATGAAGCAGCAGACGGCAGCTCCTAAGGAGGACAGGGCAAGAACATTTATCCTGGACAAGAGCTGCTGGATAGATGTAGCAGGTGCTGAGAATTCGGGCAAGAAGGATCACTTTGTCAAGGCGCAGGGCGAGCTTGTTCTGAAACTACTGGAGAGAAAATTTGAACGGGATTCCTGTGATATCCCTAGGTTGTTTATCATCACACCATTTACATCGGTGAAAGAGGGAATGCTGGAGATGATAAAGAAATCGGAGTTATACGGAAAAGAGCCAAGAGTCAGAAAATGGCTTAATGCAAATAACATTGGAACTGTGCACACTTTCCAAGGGCAGGGAACGGATGAGGTTATATTCCTACTCGGATGCGACAGCAAATCTATGGGAGCAGTCAACTGGGTGAACAATAATATCGTCAATGTTGCAGCGACAAGGGCAAAATTCAGATTTTACATGATAGGAGATAAGTCGGTATGGATGTGCAAACCGGTGAGGGTTGCGAGAGAATGCACAGCAGAGATACTAACAGCTAAAGAAGTCGAGGATGTATTTGGTGGTAAGCCCCAAGAGATCGAAGCTATATCTGACGGTACGCAAAAAAAAGGCACTAAGACCTCCGATCATTTAAAGAAGAACGGCAATAAAATGTCACAGGACTCAAATGGAGATGTTAAGTATGCATCTGCAAAGATGTCTATGATATGCCCGGAATGCGGGAAAAAGTTGGTTGAAAGATCGGGGAAATTCGGCAAATTCATAGGCTGTTCGGGCTTCCCGAAATGTCGGTTTACGCAGTCAGTATAGGAACAGAGCAACACCCCGTTGCTTTCCCCAATCCCCGCAATCTGTTATGATATCCATAACGGAGGTGAGTACAATGGAGACAAAGGATGTTATATTAGAACTTCGAACCAAACGGGGATTATCCCAGGATGACCTGGCAGAGAAAGTCATGGTCACAAGGCAGGCGGTATCGCGCTGGGAGAATGGCGAGACGGTGCCGAACACAGATACGCTTAAGCTCCTTTCAAAGGAGCTGGACGTATCAATAAATACACTGCTGGGGACACCGAGAAAACTCATTTGTCAGTGCTGCGGAATGCCCATTGAGGACGATAACATTATGGGGCGTGACAGCGATGGTTCACTGAATGAGGACTACTGCAAATGGTGTTATGCTGACGGTACTTATACCTACAGCAACATGGATGACCTGATAGAAGTGTGTGTGAAGAATATGGTGGGGGAGAATTTCACTGAGGAGCAGGCGAGAGCATACATGAAAGAACTTCTGCCAAAACTCGATTACTGGAAACGATATGAGTCACTCAGCGATGGCGGACAGTTTGAGGCATTTAAGAGGCAGCTTATAGATGAGATAAATGCCCTTCAGATAGAGGGGATGCCCCGTCTTGAAAGACTCAATGCGCTTGTTGGCAAATATGTGAATCTCGAGTATCGTCTGCCAAATGGCATGAATGTCAGATTCCTTGATGATGAGAAGACATATCTTGGAAATCAGCTGGAATGCGAATTCGGCGGAGACAGATACTTTGGAGTTCTGGCGGATATGGATTTTATTTTGATATCGACATATGAGGCGGAAGGGACAAATCCGGAACTGGTTCTTTATAAAAAGAGGTAGTATAATGAGTTAGGTTATTTCGTCAATAATCTTTCACAATTTATATTACAGGGGGAAATACATATGATACAATGTGCCGGATGTGGCAGCAATCTGGTATATGATATAGCAAGAAAGAAAATGTACTGTAAAGCATGTGGAAATGAATACGAGCCGGAGAGTGTCGACAAGGATGAGGACAGCGAGGAACGCAAGCTTATGGAACTTACTGTATTCATTTGTCCGCAGTGTGGTGGGGAGATATACAGTACAGATGAATCAGCGACGGGATTCTGCAGTTACTGCGGGGCAGCGACTATGCTTTCCAGCCGGCTGAAAAGCGAGAGAAGACCGGATTATGTGATACCGTTTGCGGTGACGAAGGACATGTGCAAGGCATCATATGCCACAGTCATGAAGAGGGCTATATACGCTCCGAACAGGCTGAAACACAGACGAAATGTGCAGGAGTTCCGTGGAATCTACATGCCGTATTGGCTGTGTGATGTTGACCAGAAAGGTAAAACCGCTGTCAGGGCGACGGACAGCTATAGCTCAGGGGTTGATACAGTTAGTCATACATATAATGTAAGATGTTTTGCAGATAATCATTATGAGAATATAACTATGGATGCATCATCGCTGTTTCCGGATGATCTCAGCAGCAAGGTGGCACCATTTGACTCGTCTGACATGAAACCGTTTTCCATGGGATATCTGAGTGGGTTCTATGCGGATCTGCCGGATGTGGATTATAAGGTTTACAGGGATAAGATAGCGCAGGTGACAGGTGATATGGCGCACGATGTGATGATGAGTAAGATAAAGCATCATCTATGTACATACGATGCTATCGGTGAACCGGAGGAGCCATTGTCAGAAACGATGGATATAAAGATCACTGGAGCAAAGACTGGGTTGTTTCCGGTGTGGCTTTTGTCGTACAAGAACGGAAAACGTATTGCATATGCGGCGGTAAATGGCAGCACAGGAAAAGTGGCTGCGGACATACCGCTTGATATCGGCAAGTTCCTGCTGGGATGCCTGATAGGAGTGGCTCCATTATACTTTTTGCTGAACTTATTTCTTACGGTGAGACCTGGCGTGCTACTGGCATTTGTATCTGCGATAGGTGCGCTTGTGACCATGATATATTGCGATGAGATGGAGAAGATAGCAGATGTAGAGACTCATGAAAATGATCCGGGATTCTTCGCAAGGCATACACTCAATGTAAAGAAAAGTGGAGGCAGGAAGAAAAAACTACAAATAAAAAAGCTACAAACAAAAAAGCCACAAAAAAATACAAAAAGAAAATTAAAAAATAAGATAACTTCATTTATAAAGTTTTCTTGTTTTCTTGAAGTCATACAGCTGATAGCATGCATGATATTATTTTTCTGCCTGAAGTTTGGAATAAATCCCTTACTTTTTAACTGGGATATTATGGGAAAGTCCAGTTATGTTGTGGCATGCATCTCGTGTCTGGTTGCCATTTATGGAGCAGTAAAAGGCATAGCAAACGTGAGAAGAGTAAAAAGAAAAAGTGGCGTCATGGGATTATTTATTGCATTTGCCACCATTCTTTCTGTAGCGGTCGTGTTGATAAAACCGGTTATGGACAAGTATTATTACGGATGCGTGCTCCTGGTGTGTGCTGCAACCATTCTGACGCTTATAGATCTGGTGATCAGCCACAACCGGATGTCCACAAGACCACTTCCACAGTTTGAGTACAAGGGAGGTGATCATCGTGCGTAGAGCGGTAATTGCTAGAGTGATGATCACTGTGATGATCATGCTGTCGTTTCTGGTTGTGGGGTCTGATTGTGCAGTACATGTTCACGCATCTGAGAAGGATCAGGATGATTCGTATAGCTACCACCATAAAGTGATAATCAAGGACTATGCAGATGTGTTGACTAAAAGTCAGGAAGAACAACTGATGGAGACTATGCAGGAGACAGCCCGTTATTGTAATGTATTATGCGAGATATCGGAATTTGCATTCCATTCTTCAGCGTACCATGCTGAGTCATCCTACAAAAGGGAATTGGGCACCCTGGATGGTGTTATGTTCCTCATTGATTTGTATAATAGACAGATATACATCTATTCTTATGGCGAACCGTATAAGATCATCACCAAGACAAATGCGTATACGATAACAGACAATGTCTATGAATATGCAAGTGAAGAGAAATATTTTGAGTGCGCAAATGAGGCATTCAAGCAGATAAATATGCTGCTGGTAGGAGAGCAGATAAGCCGTCCCATGAAGCATATCAGCAACATACTCCTTGCAATAATATTTTCTATATTGCTTAATTATCTTCTGCTGAAGAAGACGTCAAAGGTATATGACATGGGGACAAAAAATCTACTTACCGGCACAAAGGTTTCATATAATATGAATCATAAATATGATATGCTCACTGAAACGAGAAGTACAAGATCCGGTTCCGGCGGCCATGGCGGAATTGGTGGAGGCGGCTTTGGAGGCGGAGGCGGCGGCGGTGGAGGCCACAGCTTCTAGTCAAAGAGAAGAAAATCTGACAAAATATAAACGATGAAAAATGCTGTGAAGAATTTTCGAAATTCACAGCATTTTATTTTCATAAGGAGGGACCCACGTAAGTGGGAGGATTCCTTGTGAAGTACGCA
>OLWR01000631.1_pt1 | contig 21101 bp, 19 predicted proteins | sample 1673531 | NCBI WGS metagenome assembly OLWR01 (sample SAMEA103958114, study PRJEB25191) | human gut metagenome | reverse complement strand
CGGTATTGTCCCTTTTTGTTTATGTGTTGGGGTGGTGAACCTTATGGATCAGATATTCCAGGTTTCCTTGTGCAGACCATTCCGATGAGCCTCTTAAATCAGAAATCGTATTCGCTATAGGGCTCTACGATTTCCTGAGTCTCATCTCCATTGCACAAAAAGAAACTTTCCATATCTGATCCATAAGGCTGCTACACATTCTCAAAGGATACGAAAAGAAGATTAAACCTTAGCAGGGTGCGAAAGATTACGAAAAGAGAGGATACAGGGAGGAACTACGATGAATCTGCGTTTCAGACGAAGTGGATTGGATTTTTCAAGGCGAAGAAGAAAAGTAAATAAGACGTTAGCAAAAGAAGTTGGCACCTGGATTGGTGAGATTGCGATTGCAGTATTGTTTGCACTTGTGTTAGTCTATTTTGTCGGATACCGGGCAGATGTGGTAGGCCCGTCCATGCTTGGCACTCTAGCGGAGGGGGATGAGGTGTTGGTTAACCGCTTTGTATACAAACTGACCCAGCCAAAGACGAATGATATCGTGGTATTTTTTCCAAATGGAAATGAAAAATCACATCTTTATATCAAACGTGTGATCGGAGTTCCGGGAGATACGGTACAGATCAAAAATGGTACGGTTTATGTCAATGGAAAAGTATTTGATGAAAAAATAGAGGCAGCTTCGATCGAGCATGCCGAATTAGCAGAAGATGAGATAGAGGTTGGCGAGGACGAGTTCTTCGTGTTAGGAGATAATCGTAACAATAGTGAGGACAGTCGGTACGCCAATATCGGAAATGTAAAAAAGGAATATATTGTGGGGAAGGCATGGTTTATCGTTTCCCCGCTGAAAGATTTTGGATTTGTAAAGTAGAGGTGAGAATATGCAGTTTCAGTGGTATCCGGGACATATGACAAAGGCAAAACGCCAGATGCAGGAAGATATAAAGCTTATTGACCTGGTTATCGAACTGGTAGATGCCAGAATCCCGATGAGTAGCAGGAATCCGGACATTGATGAGCTTGGAAAAAATAAAGCAAGACTGATCCTTTTGAATAAATCGGATTTAGCAGATAAAGATGCAAGTGAAGCATGGATGGAATTTTTTAAGGAAAAAGGCTATTTTGCCGTTAAAGTGGATGCAAGGAATAAAGGCTGTATGAAAGCCATTTCGGCTGTCATTGCAGAAGCCTGTAAGGAAAAGACGGAGCGGGACAGAAAACGTGGGATCAAGAACCGTCCGGTCCGTGCAATGGTGGTTGGAATCCCGAATGTCGGAAAATCCACATTTATCAATACCTTTGCAGGAAGAGCCTGCGCAAAGACCGGAAATAAGCCGGGAGTTACAAAAGGAAAACAGTGGATCCGTCTGAATAAGAGTGTGGAACTGTTAGATACACCGGGAATCCTCTGGCCGAAATTTGAGGACCAGCAGGTGGGACTGCGTCTGGCACTGATTGGTGCAATTAAGGATGAGATTTTAAATATCGATGAGCTGGCACTGGAGCTAATTGCTATTTTAACAGAACACTATCCGGGAGTATTGCATACACGCTATGAGGTAGAGGAAGAGCAGACACCTGCAAACATCATAGAGCAGATTGCCGTAAAGAGGAATTGCATTCAGAAGGGAAATGAACTTGATTATACAAAAGCTGCCAATTTGTTGTTAGATGAGTTTAGAAGTGGAAAATTGGGGAAAATTACTCTTGAATTTCCTGCTACAGTAGCATAGAATAAAATAGAAACAGGTCTGTAGTAGCAGACGCAGGAAAGGTTACAGGATATGTCAGAGGAAAATATGCCGGAAGAGAACACACCGGAAGGAACAGGGAAAAGAATAGGAAAAGAGATTTTGAGTTTTGTCCTTTATTTTGTCATTGTAATTGCAGCAATGCTTTTGATCATACATTATGTGGGACAGCGGACAGAGGTCAGCGGTTCTTCGATGGAGAATACCTTAAGTGATGGGGATAATCTGATTGTAGATAAGATTTCCTATCGTTTCCATGACCCGGAACGATACGATATTATTATTTTCCCATATAAGTATGAAGAAGATACCTATTATATCAAAAGGATCATCGGACTTCCGGGAGAACATGTGCGGATCGATGATTCCGGAAATATTTATATCAACGGAAAAGTACTGAAGGAATCCTATGGAAGAGAAGTAATACAGGATCCGGGCATCGCAAGAGATGAGATCACACTTGGCGAGGATGAATATTTTGTGCTTGGAGATAACCGGAACAACAGCTCAGACAGCAGAGATCCAAGTGTAGGTATTATTCAGCAAAAGGATATCATTGGAAGAGCATGGCTTCAGATTTATCCGTTTGATGAATTTGGATTTATCAGGCACCAGTAGGAGGCAGTTTTGAAACAGAAGACAATCGGTGAGATTAAAGCAGAATTAAAGGCAGCAGAGGAATCCATGCTGCCTGTTTTTATTGAAAACTATAAGGAAGATACCAGAAGCGGTGTGCAGGCAGCCGTTGCCCAGGCAAAAAAACGAATCGAAAAATTAGAGGCAGAGCGGGTACGCATCGAGGTCTTAAAAAAATACGAATACGAGTATGCAGAATATACTTATATCTGTGGGATCGATGAAGCGGGAAGAGGACCGTTAGCAGGTCCGGTGGCAGCAGGAGCCGTGATCCTGCCAAAGGACTGTGATATTTTGTATATCAATGATTCTAAAAAGTTGTCTGCCGCAAAACGTGAGGCACTCTATGATGAGATCATGGAAAAAGCAGTGGCAGTCGGTGTCGGTCTGGTCGGACCACAGCGGATCGATGAGATCAATATTTTACAGGCGACCTATGAAGCCATGCGGGAGGCTATAAGGAATTTAGGCATAGCACCCGATATATTATTAAACGATGCAGTAACGATACCGGAGGTTTCCATACCACAGGTGCCGATCATCAAAGGAGATGCAAAGAGTATTTCAATTGGAGCGGCAAGCATTATTGCAAAAGTGACGAGGGACCGGCTGATGGCAGAATATGATGAATTGATGCCGGAATATGGTTTTGCCTCCAACAAAGGATATGGTTCGGCAGAACATATTGCGGCAATTAAAAAGTATGGAGCATCCCCGATCCACCGTATGACATTTATAAAGAATTTTATCTAGGGGGCATCTGTATGCAGATATCGGATTTACTTGGAAAATACGGACAAAATACCGTGCCGGTTACGGCGCAGGAGCAGGCGGTAAAGACAGGAACACAGCAGTTGACAGGTACGCTGTCTTCCTTACAGACAGGAAACGTATTTGAAGGAACCGTGACGGATATTTCTGACGGACAGGTACTTTTAACGCTTGCAAACGGAGAGAAGATTTCTGCCAGATTAGAGGGACAGATACAGCTCCAGCTCAATCAGGCAATGTTTTTTGAAGTAAAATCCAATACCCAGACACAGATAGCCATCAAACCGTATTTAAACGGAGACAGCAGTAATCCAACCCTGTTAAAGGCCTTAATGCAGGCAGGAATGGGAGTTACAACAGATAATCTTGAGATGGTACGCACCATGATGGAGGAACAGCTTCCGATCGATAAGAACAGTTTAAATCAGATGATGAGACAGCTTGCGATGTTTCCAAAGGCAGAGCCATCTGTGATCGCACAGATGAATAAGTTAGGGATTCCTGTAACGGAGGCCAATGTGCAGCAGTTTTCTAATTATAAGGCAGATACCGCGGCAATTATGAAAGAATTAGAAAATGTCTTAGAGCAGCTTCCAAAGTCGATCGCAGGAGAAGGTGATACTGCCGGGCAGATGACAGCAAAAAATATGCAGTTGATGGATATTCTGTTTGGAGGAGAAACGATCGAACAGAGTCAGGATACAGGAGCAAAAGCACAGGAGCTGCTTGCAAAAACGGCAGATGGAAGTGTTGTTATAAAGAATGGAACAGAGCAACAGGCAGCAGATATTGCAAAAGAATTGCAGCAGACATTAAGCACGGCAGAAGACGGAATGCAGCAGACAAGTGCAGCAGGAGAGGGCATACAGCAGGCAGATGCAGCAAAACAGGCAGAAGGCAGACAGATGCCGGCTGCAACACAGGGCAGTCTGGGAGAGATTCTTGGAAAAGAAGGAGCTGCCAGCTTAGAACAGCAGCTAAAAGCGTTAGAAACAGATGGAAAACAGGTCTTGTTTGATAAAAATGGAAATTTGAATACGGGAATGAGTGCAGAGGAATTTTTAAAGAATTTAAATCAGTTGTTCAAAGAGAATGAATTTCCACAAAAAGAGGCACTATTCAAACTTTTTTCAGGAAAAGAATACCAGACCATTTTAAAAAAGGCAGTAGAGAACCAGTGGTACTTAGAGCCACAGGAGACGGGTTCCAAAGAAACCGTAGAGAAACTGTATAATCGCCTGCAGACGCAGATGAACCGGTTGGATGAATTTATCAAACAGGCGGGAAGCGGAACGGAGGGTCTGCAAAAAGCGGTAGCGGATGTCCGTGGCAATATCGAATTTATGAACCAGATCAATCAGATCTATAATTTTGTCCAGCTTCCGTTAAAAATGAACGGACAGAATGTCAACAGTGAGCTTTATGTCTATACGAATAAAAAGAATCCAAGAGATATGGACGGCGAGCTGAGTGCTTTTTTACATTTGGATATGGATCACCTTGGTTCTACGGATATTTCCGTCAAGATGAAAGGGACTGCGGTCAAGACGAACTTTTATATGGCAGACGATGCCTCTTATGAGCTGATCTTAGCACATGCTGAAGAATTGGCGGAACGTTTAGAGAACAAGGGGTATCAGTGTCAGATTGAAGTAAAGAGCGAAGAAAAGGATATGGATTTTGTAGAAGATTTCTTAAAACATGATATGCCGAGTGCCGGAAAGGTCTATCGGTATTCCTTTGATGTGAGGGCATAGATATGGAGAGGCAGAAAGAAAAAGTCAAGACAGCCGTGGCGATCGCTTATGAACCCGGCGAAGAGGCACCAAAGATCTTAGCAACCGGTAAGGGACTGATAGCCGAGCGGATCATAGAAAAAGCAAAAGAAGAGGATGTACCGTTTTACAAGGACAGCAAATTAGCGGCGACACTCTCAAAACTGGAGATCGGGGATATGATCCCTCCGGAACTGTATGAGGTTGTGGCGGAGATACTGGTCTTTGTGGATAAGATGGACCGTTTGAAAGATAAACTTGGAAAATAGGGGGAGAGTATGAATCGGCGGAAAGAAGGAGCATATTATGAGAATCTGGTGGCAGAGTACTTAAAGACGCAGGGATATGAAATCTTAGAAAAAAATTACCGTTGCCGTATAGGAGAGATCGATCTGATTGCAAAAGAGGGAGAGACACTGGTCTTTGTGGAGGTCAAATATCGCAGGGATGACAAGATGGGAAATCCCAAAGAGGCGGTCGATCGAAAAAAGCAGAAAAAAATCTCCATGACAGCGTCTTATTATCTGATGCGGGAGTGCGGGCGTATGGATATTCCGTGCAGATTTGATGTGGCAGCAGTGTTAGGTGAGCAGATAGAAGTAGTAAAGAATGCATTTGAGTATCTGCCGTAGAATAGAAGGTAATAGGTCAAAGAGAGGTAAAAGATGAAGATCGAAGATTTTAAGAAGAAAAACGAAGAGCAGATATTTGTAATAGACGGCGGGGAACAGCCCCCGCTTTTAAAATATAAAAAGTTAGAAGAGATTCCTTGGATACGTCATTGCTTTACTACCAGAGAAGGCGGGGCAAGCAAGGGGATTTTTGCAGAACTGAACCTCAGCTTTACCAGAGGAGACGAGGAAGCGGCGGTGCGAGAGAACTATCGACGTGTTGCTAAGCGTATGGGAACAGAGGTATCGCATTTTGTGTGCAGTTACCAGACACATACCACCAATGTCAGAGTCGTTACCCAGGAGGATGCAGGGGCAGGAGTCGTCAGAGAACGCGGGTATACCGATGTGGATGGGCTGATCACAAATGAGCCGGGGCTGGTACTGTCCACATTTTATGCAGACTGTGTGCCGCTTTATTTTGTAGATACAGAGCATCATGCGATCGGGCTTTCACATTCCGGCTGGCGTGGTACGGTAGGAAGAATGGGTGCGGCAACCATCCGGGCGATGCAAAAACACTACGGAACAGATCCAAAGCATCTGATCTGTGCGATCGGACCATCCATTTGTCAGGATTGTTATGAGGTCAGTGAGGATGTGGCAGAGGCATTCGCAAAAGAATTTCCGGATAATGAAAAAGAAATTTTAAAGAGTAAAGGCAGCGGAAAATATCTGTTAGACCTATGGCGGGCAAATGAGATCGTATTCATGGAAGCCGGTGTGCCAAAGGAGCAGATCGTAACCACAAACCTTTGTACCTGCTGCAATCCGAAGCTGCTTTTTTCGCATCGGGCAAGCCATGGAAAACGCGGTAATCTTGGAGCATTTTTGATGATAAAAGAATAGGGTTAAGAAAATCTTAAGTATTTCCTAAACTCCCCTTCCTTGTATAGGCAGGGGAGTTGTGCTATTTTAGGTGTATGAAATGTAGTAGTACACTTAATACGCAAGGAAGGAGTTGTAAAATTGCTGACATTGAATTATCGGGATACCAAGCCGATTTATATACAGATAAAGTCAGGATTGAAAAAGCTGATGATCACAGGCGCGATCGCCGCAGATGAAAAGCTGCCCTCTGTCCGGGAGTTAGCGGGAACACTTGCCATTAACCCGAATACGATACAACGGGCGTACCGGGAGTTAGAGGCAGAAGGATACCTGTATTCCGTGTCCGGAAAAGGAACCTTTGTGGCTAAGGATATCCGGTTAGATGCGATGGGGATGGAAGAACTGTTCTTGCAGTTTGAAGAGATAGCAGAAGAACTGCTTTATTTTTCTGTAACGGCAGAGGAATTAAAAAGCAGGATTGAAAGATTAGAAAAGAGGAGGAAAGAGCAGTGATACAGGTAGAAAATCTGGTAAAAACCTTTGATGGATTCCGGGCATTGGATGGAGCCGATTTCCATGTAAAAAAAGGTGCGATCTACGGACTGGTAGGACCGAATGGAGCAGGAAAATCGACACTCATCCGCCATCTGACAGGAATCTATAAGCAGGATGAGGGAAGTGTCTTAATTGATGGAGAACCGGTTTTTGAAAATCCGGCAGTAAAAGAGAAGATTGCCTATATTCCGGATGACTTATTTTATTTTGCACAGGCAGATACCATGGAAATGAAAAAGTTCTATGAAGGCATCTATCCGAATTTTGATGCAGGACTGTTTGAAAAAATAAGGGAAGCCTTTCCTTCCATAGATACAAAGCAGACGATCCGCAGCCTTTCCAAAGGAATGCAAAAGCAGGTGGCATTCTGGTTAGCGATCAGTGCAAGACCACAGATTCTGATCTTAGATGAACCGGTGGATGGTTTAGATCCGGTGATGCGAAGACAGATATGGAGCCTGATCCTGCAGGATGTGACAGAGCATGGAACGACCGTGCTAGTCTCTTCCCATAATCTGAGGGAATTAGAGGATGTATGTGACCATGTGGGGATCATGAACCATGGAAAGATTATTATTGAACGTTCGTTAAGTGAACTGCAAAGCAGTATTTGTAAGATCCAGGCGGCATTCCAGGCAGAAATGCCAAAACTTCCGAAGGATTTAGAAGTGCTGCATATGTCAACGACGGGAAGAGTCCATACGATGATCGTAAGAGGAGAACCCAAACAGATCAAAGAGCAGTTTACGGCTTTAAATCCGATGTTGATGGATGTATTGCCGTTAAGTTTAGAAGAAATATTTATTTACGAGTTAGGAGGTGCTGATTATGCAGTCCGGGACATCCTGTTTTAATAAGACGATCTTTAAGAAAAATATCACACATTTTTGGCCAATCTGGGGAATCTATCTGGTGTTTTTACTCTATGCACTGCCATTGACACTGCTGTTATCCACGGAAAATCCGGGAACAGGTGCCAAAGCGGCAAAGCAGATTGCAGAGGATAATCTGGCACGTTATACGACCTGTTTAGGCGGAGCGTTAACGCCGATGTTTGTATTTATTGCAGCAACCGTTTGTGCCATGACCGTTTTTTTCTATCTGTATCAGAATCGGAGTGCAAACATGATCCATGCACTGCCTGTCAGTAGAAAAGAACTCTATGTGACAAATGTTGTTTCCGGTTTCCTGTTTCTGATCGTGCCGCAGATTTTAACCTTTGTCATTACCGCATTTGTATGTTTTGCAAGAGATATTTCCCGGTTGGAATATCTGCTGTACTGGCTGTTGATGACCATGGGAATGAGCCTGTTTGCCTATGCGGGAGCCATCGTGATCGGAATGTTGACAGGACAGCTTTTAGCAGTTCCGATCTTCTATGTCATAGCCAACTTTTTATATGTAGGCATCCGGTTTATCTTTCAGATATTACAGACAGAAATGGTCTACGGAATGGATCACCATTTCCGATTCAGCAAAGGGAATTTTCTCTCTCCGCTGTACTATTTAGAAACGAATGTGTCTATTCATACGGTTTCCGGTGAAGAGGCAGCCGGTTCGTTGATCGAAGTGGTTGGTGGAAAAGCAGTCGCTATTTATGCGTTAGTCGGTGTCCTGTTATTTTTTGCAGGTTATCTGATATACAGGAAAAAACGTTTAGAAACCGTAGGGGACTGTATTGCAGTAGGCTGGCTCAAACCGGTATTCCGATGGGGAAGTGCAATCTGTGTGGCAATCTTAGCAGCAGCATTAGTTGCAAGAGTGAACAGTAAGGCATCACGGACACAGATGATGTTCCTTGCATTACTGGGAGCTGTTATCAGCGGAGCAGTTGCATTTTTCATTGCACAGATGTTTTTAGCAAAGAGCTTTAAGGTATTTGAAAAGAGAAGGATTACAGAGTGTGTCGGAGTTCTTGCAGTGTCTTTACTGTTAGTAGCAGGCATCGGTATGGACGCAGTCGGGATTGAAAAAAAGATACCGGATGTCGGTGAACTGAAGGCTGTCTATATGTGTGCAGATGAGAGTATTATGGCAGATGAGCCGGAAAAGATGAAAGAACTGATCGCACTACATAAGAATATCATAGACGCAAAAGACGGATTATTAAAAGCTTCACAAAAGAAGAACGAAGAGGAAAGTCCAAGAGTGGAATTTAAATATGTCTATAAAGATGGAACTTATCTGTACCGCAGTTATGAGATTGCTGCCACAAAAAAAGAAATCCAAAAGAAGGATTCCGTATTAAATCAGATTTTAGATGTGGAAAACCGGTACGACAACTATATGGCAGGACTGTTTGGAAGAAATTATAAGACAGTCAAACCGGTTGGGATATCCATTGATTTTTACAGTGAAGAGAACGACACTTATGAGACAATTTATATGAGCAGTGAATACTTAGAAAAGATGTATGAAGCATTAAAGCAGGACATCAAAGAGGGAAATCTGAAAAACATCCCGTATACGCAGCAGGAGGATAAATTCTACTCTTCCGGACTCAGTATAGAGTATTATAATCCAAAAGGAATTGAGCAGGTGGATATTTACGGAGATGAGTACGGCTATTCCGCTGGTGTCTGGAAAAGTGATACTGCCTATGTAAAGTTCAACGTAGACTGTAAACATATGTTAAAGGTGATCGAGGAAGCCGGGCTGTTGACGGAAAATCATAAGCTTCGGACAGAGAGTGAGCAGAACGCACTTTTAAATGAACAGTGATGATAGAAAAGAACGATTCAGGGAATCATAACGAAGGGTTGTGATTCCCTGAATTTTATTGTAAACTAAGATACAGATGTCAAAGTGGCATAAAATGCTTTACAAGAAACGTTGGATATTGTAAAATCAAGCGAATAAATAAGATTACAGGAAAAGAGGAGAATAGATATGAGTAAGCCGGTAGTAGCAATCGTAGGACGGCCGAATGTAGGAAAATCGACACTTTTTAATGTATTAGCGGGGGAACGTATTTCCATTGTACAGGATACACCGGGAGTTACAAGAGACAGGATTTATGCAGAAGTGCAGTGGCTCGATAAGGCGTTTACCTTAATCGATACCGGAGGAATTGAACCGGACAGCAAAGATGTTATCTTATCACAGATGAGAGAGCAGGCAGAGATCGCGATCGAGACGGCAGATGTCATTATTTTTATTACCGATGTGCGTCAGGGACTGCAGGATTCCGATGCAAAGGTTGCCGATATGCTCAGACGTTCGAAAAAACCGGTCATCTTAGCAGTCAATAAAGTAGATGATTTTAACAAATATATGGCAGATGTCTATGAATTTTATAATTTAGGAATTGGAGATCCGGTTCCGGTATCTGCGGCCTCCAGACTGGGGATCGGAGATTTGCTCGATGAGGTTATTTCACAGTTCCCACAGGGAAGTGCAACAGATGAAGAGGACGAAAGACCGAGGATCGCAATTGTAGGAAAACCGAATGTAGGAAAATCCTCCCTGATCAACCGTCTGCTCGGTGAGCAGCGTGTTATCGTATCCGATATTGCGGGTACGACAAGAGATGCGATCGATACAGACATTAAATACAATGGAAAAGAATATGTATTTATTGATACGGCAGGACTGCGCCGCAAAAATAAGATCAAAGAAGATATTGAAAGATACAGTATCATCCGTGCCGTGACAGCCGTAGAACGTGCAGATGTCGTAATGATCGTCATTGACGCAACCGAGGGTGTGACGGAGCAGGATGCGAAAATCGCAGGAATCGCACATGACAGAGGAAAAGGAATTATCATAGCGGTCAATAAGTGGGATGCCATTGAAAAAAATGACAAGACGGTCAAAGAGCATACGGACAGGATCCGTCAGGTCTTAAGTTTTATGCCTTATGCAGAGATCATCTTTATTTCGGCAAAGACCGGTCAGAGACTGCACCGTATCTATGAAATGATCGATGTTGTCATTGAGAATAACTCCATGCGTGTGGCAACCGGTGTACTCAACGAGATCATGACAGAGGCAGTGGCTATGCAGCAGCCGCCTTCTGACAAGGGAAAACGCCTGCGTCTTTACTATATTACACAGGTAGCGGTAAAACCGCCGACATTTGTTATTTTTGTCAACGACAAACAGTTAATGCATTTCTCCTATACACGGTATATTGAGAACCGCATCAGGGATGCGTTTGGATTTAGGGGAACATCCCTAAAATTCATCATCCGGGAGAGAAAGGAAGGTTAGACTATGACAGTGGGCAGGATCATCTGTATTCTGATTGGCTACGCCATAGGACTGTTTCAGACGGGATATATCTATGGAAAAACACAACATATTGATATCAGGGAGCACGGAAGCGGAAATGCGGGAACGACCAATACCCTGCGTACACTTGGTTTTAAAGCAGGAGCGATCACGTTCGCGGGGGATTGTGGAAAAGCAATCCTTGCCATTTTTATCTCCTGGCTGATCTTTCATGCTCAATATCCGGAAGGGATCAAATTATTGGGGATGTATGCCGGCTTAGGTGCGGTTTTAGGGCATAACTATCCGTTTTATATGAAGTTTAAAGGTGGAAAAGGAATTGCCTGTACTACGGGGGTAATCTTAGCGTTCCATTGGCAGATGGCACCGTTATGTATCGGACTGTTTATTGTAGTGGTGCTGCTGACGCAGTATGTCTCTTTGGGTTCGATCCTGTTAGTCAGTGTCTTTTTTATCGAACTTTTATTGTTTGGCCAGACCGGGCATCTTCCGGTTGCAGATACATATCTGCCGGAAATCTATGTCTTAGGTGGGATTTTTACACTGATGGCGATCTGGAGACACCGGGCGAACATCAAACGGTTGTTGAGTGGAACAGAGAATAAGTTAAATCTGTTTAAAAAGAAATAAGACGTATCAGAAAACTGAAAATAAAAGGGGAAGAGGGTGGTTCCGCCGGCTTGCGGAGCCACCCTCTTTAGGGTAATGAGAAAATGAAAAACTACGTTGTTATCTTTTAATGATGACAATTTTATAATAAATAGAAATTGTGACAAATATTTGACTTGATTATAAAAAAAATATGAAGAAAAATAAAAAAAGTAGAAACTTCTAAAAAGTGATTAGAGGTTGACTTCATATAGTAGAAGTGATAGGATAATAAGACGCACAATATATAGTGTAAAAATAAAAAAATCATAATAACACATACAAAATGTGGGTAACATAATATAGAACTTCAGTCTACATAAAGAAACACCGGAGGGATGGTTGGAATGATCAAAGTAGTAAAAAAAGACGGAACAAAGGAAGATTTTAACGTACAGAAAGTGGTAGTGGCGGTCAACAAATCAGCATACCGTGCATTGATCACATTTACACAGGAGGAGTTGGATTTCATCTGCCAGTTTGTCGAAGAAAAAGTCAAAGAGATGCAGATCACCGAGGTACCGATCGCTACGATGCATAACATCGTGGAGGGAGCCTTAGAGCGTGTCAATCCGATCGTGGCAAAGAGCTATCGTGATTACCGCAATTACAAACAGGATTTTGTACAGATGTTAGATGAGGTCTACAAAAAGAGCCAGTCCATTATGTACATTGGTGATAAAGAAAATTCCAATACAGACAGTGCTTTGGTCTCCACCAAACGAAGCCTGATCTTTAACGAGTTAAATAAAGAGTTGTACAAAAAATTCTTTATGACCACCGAAGAGATCCAGGCATGCCGTGACGGTTATATTTATGTACATGATATGTCTGCAAGAAGAGATACGATGAACTGCTGTCTTTTCGATGTGGAGAATGTCTTACGGGGCGGATTTGAGATGGGAAATCTCTGGTATAACGAGCCAAAGACCCTAGATGTAGCCTTTGATGTCATCGGAGATATCGTGTTAAGTGCAGCAAGCCAGCAGTATGGCGGTTTTACCGTGCCGAGTGTAGAAAAGATCTTAGAGCCTTATGCACAGAAATCCTATAAAAAATATAAAGAAAAATATTTAGGACTCGGATTGAGTGAGGAGCGTGCCGAGGAAGAGACCATCAAGGATATTAAGAGAGATTTTGAGCAGGGTGTTCAGGGATGGGAATATAAATTCAATTCCGTATCCTCAAGCCGTGGGGATTATCCGTTTATTACGATGACCTTTGGAACAGGAACGAAGCGTTTTGAAAAAATGGCATCCATTGCCATGTTAACGGTACGCCAGAAAGGTCAGGGCAAGGCAGAGTGTAAAAAACCGGTACTGTTTCCAAAACTGGTATTTTTATATGATGAAAGCCTGCACGGACCGGGCGGCGAGTTAGAGGATGTCTTTGAAGCCGGTATCGAGTGCTCAAGACATACGATGTATCCGGATTGGCTGAGCCTGACCGGAAAAGGTTATATTGCCTCTATGTACAAGCAATATGGGGAGATCATCAGTCCGATGGGCTGTCGTGCGTTCTTATCCCCTTGGTATGTGGAGGGCGGTATGTATCCAAAGGATGAAAATGACAGACCGCGTTTTGTGGGACGGTTCAATATTGGTGTGGTCAGCCTGCACCTTCCGATGATCTTAGCAAAGGCCAGACATGAGAGCAAAGATTTTTATGAGGTATTAGACTATTATTTAGAGCTGATCCGTCAGATCCACATCCGTACCTATGCTTATTTAGGCGAGATGCGTGCTTCCACGAATCCTTTAGCTTACTGCGAAGGCGGATTTTATAATGGAAATCTGAATTATAACGATAAGATCAAACCGCTGTTAAAGACAGCAACCGCATCTTTTGGAATTACGGCATTTAATGAGCTGCAGGAGCTGTATAACGGAAAATCCTTAGTAGAAGATGGACAGTTTGCGATCGAAGTATTAGAGCATATCAATAAAAAGATCAATGAATTTAAGGAAGAGGATGGAAACCTCTATGCGATCTATGCGACACCGGCAGAGAATCTGTGTGGACTGCAGGTAAAGCAGTTTCGCAAAAAATACGGGATCATTGAAAATGTTTCTGACAGGGAATATGTCAGCAACGGATTCCATTGCCATGTGACCGAGGATATCACGCCGATCCAGAAACAGGATTTAGAATACCGCTTCTGGGAGCTTAGCAATGGTGGAAAGATCCAGTATGTGAAGTATCCGATCAATTACAATGTAGAGGCGGTCAAGACACTGGTACGCCGTGCAATGGAGATGGGATTTTATGAAGGAGTCAATCTGTCACTTGCGTACTGTGATGACTGTGGACATCAGGAGTTAGAGATGGATGTATGCCCAAAATGCGGCAGCCGTAATCTGACGAAGATTGAACGTATGAATGGCTATCTCTCCTATTCAAGAGTAAAGGGAGATACCAGACTCAACGATGCCAAAATGGCAGAAATATCAGAGAGAAAGAGCATGTAGGAGGCAGAATGCGTTACCATAATATTACAAAGGACGATATGTTGAATGGAGACGGCTTAAGAGTCGTACTGTGGGTATCAGGATGTGACCACTGTTGTAAGGAATGTCACAATCCGATCACCTGGGACCCAAACGGCGGACTTGTGTTTGATGAAGAGGCAAAAGAAGAATTATTTGAGGAACTGAAAAAAGATTATGTTTCCGGAATTACGTTCAGCGGTGGAGATCCACTCTATGCGGGCAACCGTGAAGATGTCTTAAAATTAGCAAAAGAAGTACATGAAAAATTTCCCGAAAAGACGATCTGGATGTATACGGGATTTGTCTGGGAGAGCATTGACGGCTTAGAAGTCATGGACTATGTCGATGTGTTAGTGGATGGAGAATTTGTAAAAGAAGAGGCAGACCCACAGCTTCACTGGAAGGGAAGTGCCAATCAGAGAGTGATCGATGTAAAAGCGACAAAAAAGAGCGGAGAAGTCGTCTTACACTGTGCTTAAAGCCGTTTACCAATAAGAAAAAGATGGAGATTCAGAAACAATGCAAAAAATCAGAATTAAATATTTTACAGATAAAATAGATAAATTAGAGTATATTGAAGGAAAATCCGACTGGATCGACCTTCGTGCATCAGAAACCGTGGAATTAAAGGCAGGCGAGTTCAAGCTGATCCCGTTAGGAGTAGCCATGGAGCTGCCAAAGGGTTATGAAGCCCACGTCGTACCACGCAGTTCCACTTTTAAGAACTATGGAATCCTTCAGACGAACAGTTGCGGTATCATTGACTGTACCTACTGTGGAGATGAGGATATGTGGAGAATGCCGGTCTATGCAACCAGAGACACGGTGATCAAACAGAATGACCGTATCTGCCAGTTCCGTATTTTTGAAAATATGCCGACCATTCAGTTTGATGAGACTGCATCCTTAGACAACGAGAATCGTGGTGGATTCGGTTCAACCGGAAAACAATAGATTCGTCAATCTGTACAGGAACGTGGATAAATTTTGTGGAATCCCTGCATAGTAATTATGCAGGGATTTTTATATCATAAAAGCAGAACATCAAAAGAACGTGATGTAGAAAAATCGTCAGAATGGATAAGGAGAAGAAAGCTATGGCAAGTTTATCATTAAAAGGGATCGGAAAACGTTATCCAAATGGATTTGAGGCAGTGAAAGATTTTAACTTAGAGATCGAGGATCAGGAGTTTATCATATTTGTAGGACCTTCCGGATGTGGAAAATCCACAACACTTCGTATGATCGCAGGATTAGAAGAGATCACGACCGGAGATCTGTTCATTGATGGAAAACGCATGAATGAAGTAGAACCAAAAGACCGTGATATTGCGATGGTATTTCAAAATTATGCGTTGTATCCGCACATGACGGTATTTGACAATATGGCATTTGGATTAAAGCTTCGTAAGGTGCCAAAAGAAGAGATTGAGCAGAAAGTATTAGAAGCTGCAAAAATATTAGATTTAGAGCAGCTTTTAGACAGAAGACCAAAGGCTCTTTCCGGTGGTCAGCGTCAGAGGGTGGCAATGGGACGTGCGATCGTGCGGAATCCAAAAGTCTTTTTAATGGATGAGCCGCTTTCTAATCTGGATGCAAAATTAAGAGTCCAGATGCGTGCAGAGATTGCAAGCCTGCATCAGCGTTTAGGAGCAACGATCATCTACGTTACACATGACCAGACCGAGGCAATGACACTTGGTACAAGGATCGTCGTATTAAAAGATGGTGTGATCCAGCAGGTAGATACGCCAAAGAAGCTCTATAACGAGCCGCAGAACCTCTTTGTGGCAGGATTTATCGGCTCTCCGCAGATGAACTTTATTGATGCGGTATGTAAGGTACATGGTGAGGAAGTCCGTTTAGAGTTCGGTGATTTTTCGATCGTACTGCCGCCACAGAAAGCAAAAAAACTGATCGACGGAGGATATGCGGATAAAACCGTTGTAATGGGAATCCGCCCGGATGATATCGACGATTCACAGATTCAGATCGAGACTTATGGAGACACGGTCATTGAAGCAGATGTAACCGGATATGAGCTGTTAGGCTCTGAAGTACTGCTCTATTATACGGTAGCAGGCGTGAACATGACTGCCCGTGTGGATGCAAGAACAACGGCAAAGATCGGAGATCACATCCGACTGGCATTAGACCCGGAAAAGATCCATGTCTTTGATAAAGAGAGCGAACTGACCATTACAAATTAAAAGTCAGAAATCGTGAGAAATGAAAGATGATCAGAAATAAGACATAATGGGAATAAGAAATGATCAAGAATACGAGAGTATACAGGATGCAGGAAATACGAACAGAGTATTTCCTGCATCTTTTTTCTTTTAAACCGGAAAAGAGTCTGTTACAATAAAAAGAGAAAATTGGAGAAAAATGGTGGAATATGTTACAGATTTTTATTATTAATTCTTTTTCCGGGGACGAGACCACGACGATAGGGATCCGGGAAGAGCTTGAAAAAATAAAAGATATGGAATATTTGGTATTCAATTCGGAATATCCCGGACATGAAGGAGAGACGGCAAGGCAGATGTGCAACCTGTTCCCGGAGGAGAGGATCCGGTTCTACGCATGTGGAGGAACCGGAACTTTCCGCAACATTTTAAAAGGAGTGCCGGAAGAGGACTTAGGCAGGGTGGAGATCGCAGAAGCTGCCTACGGGCTGACGAATGACTTTTTGAATATCTATGGCGAAGAGAGGGAAAAATTCAAAGACTTTCGGAATTTTATTGCAGGAAAAGTGCAGCCGCTGGACTATCTGCAGACTTCGATAGGCCCGGCACACAATACCGTGTCACTGGGGTTAGACGGTCTGATCTTACGCGGAGTCCTGCATTTAAAAAAATTGCCGTTCTGTAAGGGCAGAGTTCCTTATTTCATCTCATCGGGTCTGGCAATCTTAAGTACCAGGACACTGGATTTAGAGATTGAGGCAGATGGAGAAATATTCAGCGGCAGATACTGTGAAGTGGCATTTGGCAACGGAAATCTTTTGGGTGGTAACTTCCATTTTGGGGGAGAGGCAGATCCGACCGATGGAAAGATGAAGATGATCTTAGTGCCGGGAAGAGGATTTTTTTATAAGATGAAAATGCTGTTTGCAGCGATCCTGAACAGGCAGGAAGTGTTAGAAAATTCATCTAGTTGGCGTATGGTGTCAGAGGCAAAGATCAGGAATAAAGAGGGCGTGCCTTTGAGTATTAATGTAGATGGAGAGCTTGAGATCGCAGAAGAGTTTACGATTCGGGTGAACCGGGGAGGAATGCAGTTTGTAGAGCCAAAGGATATTGACAGGAGTAATATAACATGGAAGAAAAAAGTAGATTTGCACAAATATTGATATTTTGGGATGCAGTCCTGTTAGGAACCCTGATCTTTATCAGTCTCAGTGTAAAGCCGGGGCTTAGGTGTTTATGGCTGCATTCGGCGATGCTCGCAGAATGTGCCATAGGACTTCTTATTTTAGGAATCCTCACCTTCGGGAAAAGTGAGCCGGATATAGTGCATGGACGTCTTTTTACCGTTATGATAGGAGGGATTTCCTTACAGCTTGTTCTTTATTACGACCAGCCGCTGATCCTTCATACATTTTTACTGATCCTGATGCTGACCATCACTATTTACAGGAATTTTTCGCTGTGTAAATTCGCAATGGTGGAGATGATGGTGCTTTATCTGGTGAGTGTGCTGTATTACTGGAATGTTGGCTTTGGAGATAATGTCAGTGTGATGTACTCGGTAGTAGCAGCAGGCGGTGTACTTGGAGGAAGTTTTATCTTATCCTGCATCTTAGGAACAGAGGAAAAGAACCGGAGGATCATCCGGGAAAACCGACAGACTTCGATCGATATGCTGCGCCTTGTCGAGATGAAAAAAGAAGAAGCAGAGCATCTTGCCGAGGTAAAGAGTGTCTTTTTAGCCAATATGTCCCATGAGATACGGACACCGATGAATGCCGTACTGGGAATGAATGAGATGATTCTGCGTGAGAGCAGTGAGGAAGAGGTCGTGGAATATGCAAAAAACATAGAGCGTGCCGGAGAGACGTTAATGTCCCTGATCAATGATGTTTTGGATATTTCTAAGATAGAATCCGGAAAGATCGAGATCCATCCGGATGAATATAAATTAGAGACCTTAGTAGATGATCTGATGAATTTAGTCAGTGTAAAGGCAGAAGAAAAGGGCTTAGAGATCCGACAGGAATTTGATCAGGACATTCCGGGCAGACTCTATGGAGACGAACTGCGTATCAAGCAGATACTGATCAACGTACTAAATAATGCCATTAAGTATACCGATAAGGGAACGATCACATTTGGGCTGTCGTGGGAACAGACAGAGCCGGATAGCATGCTGTTGAAGATCCGGGTTACGGATACCGGGATCGGAATGAAAGAAGAGGAGCTAAAGCATATCTTTGATGCCTTCCAGCGTCTCGATGAAAAGAGAAACCAGTCGGTCGAAGGAACCGGACTTGGTATGACAATCACAAAGCAGTTGATAGAGTTGATGGGTGGAAAGATTTCCGTTCGCAGTAAATATGGAAAGGGAACGACTTTTTACTTAGAACTGCCACAGGAGATTTTAGACCCTGCACCGGCACAGTTCCAAAGAAAGAGGAAAAAAGCAGAGCAGCAGTACCGTGTATCTTTCGTTGCGCCGGGAGTACGGATTCTTGCCGTGGATGACAATCCGATGAACTTAGCGGTATTAAGGGGACTTTTAAAAAAGACAGAAATGCAGGTGGATTTAGTACAGAGCGGCTTAGAAGCCATTGCAGCAGTACAAAAAGAGCGGTATGATATGATCTTAATGGATCACATGATGCCCAAAATGGATGGTATTGAAACCATGAAACAGATCCGCCGTCTTGCGGGAAACCAGAATCCGATGGCACCGATCATTGTTCTGACGGCAAATGCAACGGCAGGCTCCCAGAAACAATATATAGAAGAGGGCTTTGATGACTATTTGGCAAAACCGGTGCAGAGTGAAAAATTAGAGCAGATGATCTTTGAATATCTGCCAAAGCGCATGATACAAAAAAGGGATATGGAAGAGTCAAAACGCCCGGAACCGTGGAATGATGAAAAAATCTGCAAAGAGCTGTCTTTTTATGGGATTGATGTACCGGCAGGCTTATGCTATTTCAATCAGGATATGGAGCAGTATATCAGTGCTGCAAAGACATTTTTACAGCATGCAAAAGAAAAAGAGCAAAAGAGGAAGAATTCTTTAGAAGCAGGAGACTTAAAAGGCTATACCATAGAAGCACATTCCCTAAAAAGCAACGGCAGACTGTTAGGGGATGAGCAGCTAGGAAGTATGGCAGAGGAATTAGAGATGGCAGGAGTCAGAGGCGAACTGGATGTGATCCGGGAAAAAGATGCGTTATTAGAAGAACGGGTCAACCGTATTACAGAGGCTATCCGCTGGCTGCTTGCCTATACAGAGCAGGATGCAGAAAAAAAGGCGATTGGTCAGGGCATTCCGTTAGAAGAATATGAGAAGCAGAAACAGCGGTTAACAGAACTGATCGAAGACTATGAAGAGGAAGAGGCATCTGAACTGATCCTGAAATTACAGGAGCAGGGCGCAGATGAAAAGCAAAGTGAAGAACTCGAAAAGGTCCGACAGTGTTTAGAAGAATTTGCATATAAGGATGCCTTAAAATATTTAAAGTAGGAAAGGAACGAAGAAATTGAAAGACAAAAAGCTGCAGGAAGTGTTAACGGAGATCAGGGAAATAGCGGGAATGGATGCGGCACTGTTTTCAGATGCGGCAGAATTGCTCGTGGAACCATTTTCGGATATGAATATACGAAAAACAGATGTAAAAGCCTTTTTGTCTTTGGATCAGGCAGAGTGGCAGCAGGAGGAGTTTTATTTTTTTAAGATTACGATACCGGAAGCAGCTTATGTTCTAGTGTTACCGCAGATTGCCACAGAAACCGTGCTGGTCGGAAGGTTAGCAGTCTGTCAGATACGGAATCTGCTTTCATTAGAAACACAGCCGATGAGCCGGGAGCAGTTCATTTTAGAGGTATTGCATGGAAAGTTGGAACCGACAGAGGTTTTAAATACGATGCAAAGACTGCACATTGCATCTTCTGCATGGATGGTCTATGTCCTTCGGACGGTGGGAAAGACAGAGACCGCCTGTATGGAGACTTTAAAAAATCTTTTTTGTGACAGAAGACATGATTTTTTATTACCGATCGATGAAGAAACGATCGTGCTTGTAAAAGATGTGAAGGATAGGAAAGAACCGTCTGAAATAGAGAGCATCGCATACCGGATCTTAGACAATGTACAGGCAGAGGCCATGCAGCAGTTACACATCGGATACGGCAGACTAGCGGAAGAACTGATCGGGATTTCAAAATCCTATGAGCAGGCATTACAGGCATTAGAGATTGGCAGCATCTTTGAAATGCGGCACAGTGTGATGGCATATGAACGGCTTGGTGTGGGCAGGCTGGTCTATGAGCTGCCAAGAGAGTCGGGAGAGCGGTTTTTAGAAGAGGTGTTCTCCGGCAAAGAAGGGGAACTTGAGGAGGAGGATCTGGGTACGATCGAACGTTTCTTAGAGAATAACCTGAATATTTCAGAGACGGCAAGACAGATGTATATCCATCGGAATACGTTAGTATACCGTTTAGAACGGGTACAGAAAATGACAGGACTGGATGTAAGGAGATTTGAGGATGCCATGAAGCTGCG
>OLWR01000628.1_pt1 | contig 21153 bp, 17 predicted proteins | sample 1673531 | NCBI WGS metagenome assembly OLWR01 (sample SAMEA103958114, study PRJEB25191) | human gut metagenome | reverse complement strand
TCCGGCTGCGAGGGCCGCGACCCCAAGGCGGACTTTGAGCAGATCAACCACGAGCTGGCCGGGTTCAGTGCCGAGCTGGCGGACCGTCCGCAGATCGTGCTGGGCAACAAGTGCGACATTGCAAGCCCCGAGCAGGTCGAGGAGTTCAAGCAGTACGTCGAGGCCAAGGGTCTGACCTTCCTGCCCATCTCCGCGGCGACCCGTCAGGGTGTGGACAACCTGCCCGCGCTGGTCTACAACCGCCTGAAGGATCTGCCCCCGGTCAAGGTCTATGAGGCCGAGTACAAGCGCCCCGACAAGAACGCCCAGCCGACCCGCCCGTTCACGGTGGAGCGCACCGGCGACCACGAGTTCACCGTCGATGCCCCGTGGCTGGAGCGTATCCTCGCCGGTACGAATGTCGAGGACTACGAGAGCCTGCAGTATTTCCAGACGCAGCTGGGTGATTCCGGCATTCTGGACGAGCTGGTCGCCCAAGGCGTTGAGGAAGAGGACACGATCAAGATCGGCGAGTACGAATTCGATTATCTGTACTAAGTAGTAGAAAATATGCTGTTTACACAAAAATCCGAAATCGACATTCACGAAATGTCGCCGCTGGCGCTGGCCTTTGTGGGCGACGCCGTGCTGGAGCTGCTCGTCCGCGCCCGCCTGGTGGGCACGACGCGCTTGCAGCCCAACCGTCTGCATACCGTGGCGACGCACTACGTCAGCGCCCACGCGCAGAATCTGGAGCTGGACATCATCGAGCCGATGCTGACCGACGCCGAGGCCGCCGTGCTGCGCCGCGGCAAAAACGCCAGCAAGGCCACTGTCGCCAAGCACGCCACCGTGCAGGAGTACCGCGCCTCCACCGGCTTTGAGTGCCTGCTGGGCTGGCTGTACCTGCAAGGCAGGAACGACCGCATTGAGGAATTGTTCAACGCGATGTGGGACGGGTATAAGCCGGAGTAATAAGTAAAAAGCCTTCCCCCGAGGGGGAAGGTGGCCGAGGCCCCGCCCGAGGGCGGATGAGGGGAAAACCTCCGCAATTTGCCCGGTAACGGGTTGTAGTGGCAAGGCCGCCCCTCATCAGCCGCCTGCGGGCGGCAGCTTCCCCCCAAGGGGGGAAGCCTTAGGAAACCCGCCTCACTTGTAGTTTTTGCTGTCGGTGGTGTTGGTGGTGCGGTTGGTGGTTTTCTGCTGGGTACGGTTCGTGGTTTTCTGGGTCGTGTCCGTCGTGCGATTGGTCGTGCGGTTCGTCGAATTGTTAGTCTGATTCTTAGCCATAGGTGGTAAGCTCCTTTCGCAAGTAAAAACGATCTACAGTCGTTTTCGGACTGCAAAGGTAGTTTGCCCGCCCATGGCTTTTTTATGCAGAGGGGGCTGCTATGGAATTTCCACAGGATTTTACCGCGCGGGAGCGGGCACTGCTGGGGGCGCGCTTTGACGAGCTGTACGCCTACGCCACGCCGCAGCCTGCCCGCGGCGTAACGGTCAACGCGCTGCGCTGCACGCCGGAATGGTTCGCGCAGCATGCGGACTTTGACGCAAAGCCGTCCCCATTCTGCCCCACGGCCTTTACGACGGCGGCGGACTTCCGCCCGGGGCGGCACGCCTGGCACCACGCAGGCGTGCTCTATGCACAGGAGCCGAGTGCCTCGGCCCCCGCTGCGCTGCTGGACGTGCAGCCCGGTATGCGGGTGGCCGACCTCTGCGCCGCGCCGGGAGGCAAGACCAGCCAGCTGGCGGCGGCTCTGCAGGGGCAGGGCCTGCTGCTGGCCAATGAATTCGTCGCCGCCCGCGCTGAAATTCTGCGCCAGAATCTCGAGCGAATGGGCGTGACGAACGCCGTCATCACGAACGAGGACACCGCCCGCCTGGCCGCGGCGATGCCCGGGCAGTTTGACCGGGTGCTCGTCGACGCGCCCTGCTCGGGCGAGGGTATGTTCCGCAAGGAGGCCGTCGCCGCCGCCCAGCACAATAACGCCTTAGTGGCGCACTGTGCGGAGCTGGGGGCCGAAATTCTCGAAAACGCGGCGGCGCTGCTGGCTCCGGGCGGCGTGCTCGTCTACTCGACCTGCACATTTGCCCCGGCAGAGGACGAGGAACAGATCGCGGCCTTCCTCGCAAAGCACCCCGCGTTCACGCTCTGCGACCTGTCCGGCTGCGGCTTTGGCCGCCCGGGCGAGGCCAACCGCGCCCCTGACTACCCGGATTTCCGCGCCGGATACACCCGCCGCATCTGGCCTGCCGACGGCGGCGAGGGCCACTTTATGGCGAAGCTGCAAAAGGCAGCCGACGCAGACGCGCCCACCCCGCCGAAGGGCAAGCCGCCCAAGGCGCCGAAAGCCCCGGCGGAGTGGCTCGATTTTGCCAAAACCTATTTCCCGGCGCTGGCTTCCCGCCCGCTGGCCGGGGCGGGGGAGTGGCTGCTGCTGCCCGCGCCGGGCAGCGAGACGCTGAACACCGCGAAGCTGCGCGTCGTGCGCGGCGGCGTTCTGGCGGGCAGCGTGCTGAAAAAGCGGTTCCAGCCCGCCCATGCGCTTTTCATGGCCTACGGCGCACAGTGCACGAACCGCGAGGAGCTGACACTGACCGACCCGCGCACCGCCGCCTGGCTGCGGGGCGAGGAGATCGACGCCGCCACCGCGCAAAACGGCTGGTGCGCCGTGCTCGTAGACGGGTTCCCACTCGGCGGCGGCAAGGTCAGCGGCGGACGCATCAAAAACCATTACCCGAAGGGCCTGCGCAATCTGCAATAAAGCGGGCGGCCCCTCTTGAAAAGAACGATTTGTTGTGCTATAATAGTTTACTGGTAATTATCGGCTGTAATGCCGCTGCCTGTGTGAATACAAATTAGGGGGATTTTTCCATGTCCGGACATAGCAAATGGAATAACATCAAGCGTAAAAAGGAAAAGACCGACGGCGCCCGCGCCAAGGTTTTCACTAAGATCGGCCGCGAGATCGCCGTGGCCGTTAAGGAGGGCGGCGGCAACCCCGCTTCCAACTCCAAGCTGGCGGCTCTGATCGCCAAGGCCAAGGCCAACAGCGTGCCCAACGATAACATCCAGCGCATTATCAAGCGCGCCGAGGGCGGCGACAAGACCGAGTATGAGGCAATCACCTATGAGGGTTACGGCCCCGGCGGCATCGCCGTCATGGTCGAGACCCTGACCGACAACCGCAACCGCACCGCGGCCAATATGCGCCATTACTTTGACAAGTTCGGCGGCAACCTGGGCCAGATGGGCTGCGTCGGCTTCATGTTCACCCAGAAGGGCGTCATCGTCGTCGATCTCGAGGACAAGGACCCCGATGAGCTGATGATGGATGCGCTGGACGCCGGTGCCGATGACTTCGATGCAGGCGAGGACGCCGCCGAGGTCACCACCAGCCCCGAGAACTTCACCGCCGTCTGCGACGCGCTGGAAAAGAAGGGCTACAAGTTCATCTCCGCCGACGTGGCGCAGGTGCCTTCCACCACCACCGCGCTGACCGACCCCGATCAGCTCGTCCAGATGGGCAAGCTGCTGGACGCCCTGGACGACGATGATGATGTCCAGAACGCCTGGCACACCCTCGAGAACGAGGAAGACCTGGATCGCTAAACCACAAGAATGCCAAAAGAGAGTGAAGGGCGACTTTTGCTCTCTTTTTTTGTACGGCAGAACGGTAGGGGCCGGGCATGCCCGGCCCGCAGCGTAGAAATGACCCGAGATTTTCGGGCTGCCGCAAAGTTCAGGGCCGGACATGTCCGGCCCCTACAAGCATGTTTTTAATTGAAAAGGAGCGTTACTATGCCAAAACTCCTTTGCCCGCACTGCCTGCAGCCGCTGGATGGCGGGTACCGCGGCGAGTGCCCCCACTGCGGGCGCTCGCTGGAAAACCGCAACCCCGAGGGCGCGCTGCCTCTGGGCACCCAGCTAGGCGGCAGGTACACGGTGGGCACCTATTTGAGTGCCGACGGTGACGGTCTTGCCTACCGCGGCGTGCTGAACGACGAAAAGAAATTCGTCCTCATCAAGGAATATTTCCCGGTCACACTCTGCAACGGCCGCAGCGCCGACGGTGCGCTGATGCCCAAGGAGGAGAAGGAGGTCCTGTTCAAGACGAGCCGGATGGACTTCAAGGACCTGTACGACGACCTGAAAAACCTGACCCCGGCCACCGGCCTGTCCACGATTCTGGACGTTATGGAGGAAAACAACACGGTCTACGCCGTGGAGGAGAGCGAGAAGGGCATGACCCTGTCGCATTACCTGCACCTGCGCAGCCGCACGCTGACCCCCGCCGAGGCCCGCACACTGCTGCAGCCCATCATGGAGGGCGTGGCCCTGCTGCACAAGTCGGGGCTGATCCACCGCGGCATCTGCCCGGACAACATCGTGTTGCCCATCGACGGCACGGCCCGCCTGACCGGTTACGGCACGCTGGCGCTGCGCACCGGCGGCAGCGAGCTGAAGAGCCAGCTCTACCCGGGCTACGCCGCGCCGGAGCAGTACTCTGCCGCCGAGTTCAGCGGGCGCTACACTGATGTTTACGCGCTGGCCGCGGTCTGCTACAGGATGGTCACAGGGCAGACGCCCGTCGCCGCGCCCCAGCGCAAAGTGCGGGACAGCATCGAGTCGGCGCACAGCCTCGAGGCGGGTGTGCCTACATGGTTCTCGCAGGTGCTGGCCTGCGCGCTGCGGCTGGACCCCGCCAAGCGGATGCAGACCGTGCCCGAGCTGATGAGTGCCCTGACCGACCCGAATGTCGCAAACGCGATGTTTGAGAAGGGCGATAACCAGATCAGCACCCGCAAGATCATGGCCGTGTCGCTCGTTGTCATCTTTGTGCTGGTCGTGCTGCTGCTCTGGAGCCTGATCGGCGGCAGCAAGGCTGACAGCACCCCTGTCTCAACGCCGCAGCCGACAGCAGCCGGCACGGCGGGGGAGACCACCGCCGAGACCGTGCCGAACCTGGTCGGCCTGCGCTATACGACTGACATCAAGGGCAACAGCGCCTACGACGACTACCGAATCGTGATGGTGGAGCAAAGCTCCGACACCGTGGCGCAGGGCGTCGTCATCAGCCAAGACCCGCCGGCAGGCACAGAGAAGCTGATGGACGACCAAATCATCCAGATCACGGTCAGCAGCGGCCCGAGCCTTGTGGAGATGCCGGACATCATCGGCTTTACCCAGGCCAATGCCAGCAAAAAGCTGGACGCGCTGGGCATCCAGTACAAGATGGTCATGGTGGATAACGACGGTACGATGGCCGCGGGCTGTGTGGCGAGCACCGACTACAAGGCCGGAACGAAGATAAACACCGAGAATGTGACTGTCATCGTCAGCATCGCCGGGGAGCGGGATGACACGCTGGTGGCGCAGACGGGGAATGCGGCAGAAAGCAATTCGGCTTCCCCTGAGGGAGAAGCTGTCACCGAAGGTGACTGATGAGGGGCAGGTTTTCCGTGATACCCCGCTAACGGGTGACCACGGGAACGCCGCCCCTCATCCGGCCCTGCGGGGCCACCTTTCAGTCTACGCGCTAAGAGCCGCCTTCGGCGGTTGCGCTCCGACACGCGCCTGCGGGCGCAGCCCCAAGGGGGAAGGCGAAGCATAAACAAAAAAGAGCAGTTCACGAAGAACTGCTCTTTTTCAGTGCATTTCAGGCAATGCCGACGCGGCGAGATTAGTCGCTGACGTAGGGCATCAGAGCCATGTAGCGGGCACGCTTGATGGCAACCGTCAGCTCACGCTGATGGAAAGCGCAGGTACCGGTAACACGGCGGGGAATGATCTTGGCGCGCTCGCTCACGTACTTGCGCAGGCGGGGCAGATCCTTGTAATCGATGTGCTCGACGCGGTCAACGCAGAAGGAGCAAACCTTCTTGCGGCCACGATGCATCGGACGAGAAGAACGATCCATAGCCATTGTGGAAACCTCCTTGTTAGAATGATACTTTCGATTTTAGAACGGCAGGTCGCCCTCATCCTCGATCAGTGCAAAGTCGTCATTGCTGCCGGCAGAATAGCTCGGCGCAGGGGCGGCCTGTGCAGCGGGACGGGGAGCGGGGGCTGCCGTGGGTGCGCCGTAACCGGCATCACCCATCGGTGCGGCGTTTGCGGATTTGGGAGCGGCAAAGTTGACGTTGTTGGCCACGATCTCAATCGCGGTGCGGTTGTTGCCGTTCTTGTCCTGATAGCTGCGGCTCTGCAGACGGCCATCAATGGCGATCAGAGAACCCTTCTGGAAATACTTGCAGACAAACTCTGCCGTGCGGTCCCAGGCGACAACATCCAGCCAGTCAGCCTGACTCTGGCCGTTGGCGTCACGGCGTCCGCGATCACAAGCGATGCGGAACGACGCAACGTTCTTGCCCGTCGTAGTCTGGCGCAGCTGCGGGTCCGCGGCAAGGCGGCCCATGATTGCAACAACATTCAGCATTGGTTTACTCCTTACTCCTCAACAGCAAGAGTCATGCTGCGAAGAACGCCCTCGGTGATCTTGAAAACGCGGTCCAGCTCAGCCGGGAAATCGGGCTCGCTGGTGAAGCTGATCACCGTGTACACACCCTCGGTCTCATCGTTGATGGGGTAAGCAAGACGCTTCTTGCCCCAATCATCAACAGAATCGATCGTACCATTCGCTGCGATCAGGTTCTTGAACTTGTTGATCAAAGCGTTGGAAGCCTCTTCGTCGAGGTTCGCGGTGGTAACCATCATGGTTTCGTACTTAGCCATATTCTGTGCACCTCCTTTTGGACATTAGGCCTTCTCTTTTAACGGAAAAGACAAGGATAACCGTGTGATTTCACACAGCATCTAATTATAACAAGTAAATCCGCGTTTGTCAACGCAAAATTTGCCCTGCACAGCACAAAATTGCGGATTTTTAAAAAAAACCTGGACGTTCCGTAAAAGTGTCCTATTGCTTTTTCTGCCCGCTTTGCTATAATGGGCTTAATACTGTACAAGTCTTGCTTGCATAGCCGGACGCGGCGCTAGTAGGGGCGAGCATTGCTCGCCCGCTGCCCGCTTGCCATGCAGGAAACGATGGGGGAACGCAGGGCAGCGATAAGGCTGCGCGGGCGACCAATGGTCGCCCCTACATGTGTTCCCGCTTTGAAAAAGAGAAATGGAGCGTTCGAATGAGAATCGTGGTCGTCGGCCTCGGCAAGGTTGGCCGTGCCCTGACCGCCCAGCTTACGGCGGAAAATAACGACATCGTCGTCATCGACCAAAACGCTGACCTGATCGAGGACATTGTCAATATCTATGACGTGCGCGGTCTGGTCGGCAACGGCGGCTGCTATGACGTGCAGAAGGAGGCGTTTGAGGACGGCGCAGACCTGCTGATCGCCACAACGTCCAGTGATGAGAGCAACATCCTGGCCTGCCTCGTCGCCAAAAAGCTGGGCACGCAGCACACGATTGCGCGTATCCGCAACCCGGAGTATGAAAAGCAGCTGCGCTTTATGCGCGATGACCTTGGTCTGTCGATGTTCGTCAACCCGGAAAAAGCCACGGCGCGTGAGATCGCCCGCGTGCTGCGTTTTCCGTCTGCCATCAAGCGTGAGCAGTTCTGCCGCCAGCGGTTTGAGCTGATCGAGTACCGCCTGGCCGACGACAACCCGCTGGTGGGCTTGCAACTGTCGGACCTGTACCGCAACATCCGGGTCAAAATTCTGATCTGCGCCGTCGCCCGCGGCAGCGAGACGATCATCCCCACGGGTATGTTTACGCTGCGGGCCGGGGACAAGATCTACCTGACGGCCTCGGCCCGGGATCTGGAATCCTTCTTCCGCAAGCTGAACCTGTTCAAGGCCAAGGCCAGCAACGTCATGATCGTCGGTGCAAGCCGGATGACCTACTATCTGGTCAAGGAGCTGCAGGACATCCAGAAGCGGGTGACCGTCATCGACAGCGATGCGGCCCGCTGCCAGGAGATGAGCGAGAAGTTCCCCGGCGTGCTGGTCATCCACGGCGACGGTGCGGATGCCGAGCTGCTGAGCGAGGAGCGCATCACCGATATGGACGCCTTTGTGGCGCTGACCGGCCTGGACGAAACAAACATCATTCTGGCGATGTACGCCTCCCAGATAAACTCCTGCAAGGTCGTGGCCAAGATCAACCGCGAGTCCTTCGCCGAGCTGGCCGCTGCCAAGGGGATGGTGGACAGCGTCGTCTCCACGGCGTCGGTCACGTCGGAGTCCATTGCCATGTACGTCCGCGCCATGCAGAACAGCTTTGAGTCGGAGAACATCAAGACGCTGCACCGTCTGGTGGGCGGGCGCGTGGAGGCGCTGGAATTCAACGTTGCGCCGGGTTTGCCGTTCATCGGCGTACCGCTGAAGGATCTGACCCTGCGCAAGGGGCTGCTGGTGGCGGGCATCGTGCGCCGCAATGGCCAGACGGTCATCCCGTCCGGCAACGATGCCCTGCAGGAGGGCGACGATGTCGTCATCGTCACCACCGACACAACGCTGCACTCGCTGCGCGACATTGTAAAGTGAGGGCGCAGCCATGAACTATAAAATGGTAGGGTTTGTGCTGGGGCGCATCTTCCTGATCGAAGCAGCCCTCATGCTCTTTCCCATGGGCTGCGCCGCCATCTACGGCGAGTGGAGCGTTGCGCTTTCCTTCCTGTGGCCGGCGCTGATCGTGCTGGCGCTGGGCCTGATAACCAGCCTGCGCACCCCCCAAAACACGAAAATCTACGCCCGCGACGGCCTGGCCATCGTGGCGCTTGTCTGGGTGCTGATGTCGGTTTTCGGCGCACTGCCGTTTGTCATCTCCGGCGAGATACCGTCCTTTGCCGATGCTTTTTTTGAGACGGTCTCGGGCTTTACGACGACAGGCTCGACAATTCTGACCGACGTCGAGGCGCTGAGCCACGGCACGCTGTTCTGGCGCAGCTTTTCCCACTGGATCGGCGGCATGGGCGTGCTGGTCTTTGCCATGGCCGTGCTGCCCATGACAGATGGCCGTGCCATGCACCTGATGCGCGCCGAGGTCCCCGGCCCGACCTGCGGAAAAATTTCCAGCAAGCTGAGCGACAGCGCAAAGATTTTGTATGCCATTTATCTGGTCATGACCGTCATCGAGACGATTCTGCTCTGCGCGGGCGGTATGCCGCTGTTTGACGCACTCATTCATGCGTTCGGCACGGCGGGCACGGGTGGCTTCAGCAACAAGGCACTGAGCGTCGGCGCGTACAACAGCCCGTATTTTGAGATCGTCATCGGCGTGTTCATGCTGCTGTTCGGCATTAACTTTAACCTGTATTATTTCCTGCTGCTGCGTCATTTCCGTGAGGCGTTCGCCTCCGAGGAGATGCACGTCTACTTAGGCATCGTCGCGTTCTCGACGCTGACGATCACGGCGAACATCGCGAGTATGTACGACAGTGTCGGCACGGCGCTGCGCACGGCGTTCTTCCAGGTGTCGTCCATCGTCACGACCACCGGCTACGCCACGGCGGACTTCAACCTCTGGCCGACCTACTCCCGCATCGTGATCGTGATCCTGACGTTTGTGGGCGCATGCGCGGGCTCGACGGCGGGCGGCTTGAAAGTATCGCGCGTCATCATCCTTTTCAAGGCGGCACGGCAGGACCTGAACAAGATGCTGCACAGCCATGCCGTGACGACGGTCCGCTTTGAGGACAAACCGCTGGACGAAAAGACGCTGCGCGGTGTGCACAACTATTTCAACATTTATATGCTGCTGCTGACGCTGTCGGTGCTGCTGCTCTCGCTGGACGGGTTCGATCTGGTGACGACGTTTACATCCGTCGCGACCTGCCTGAACAACGTCGGTCCCGGCCTTGAGATGGTCGGCCCGATGGGCAGCTTTGCGGATTTCTCCGCTCCGGCCAAGCTGCTGCTGGCCTTTGACATGCTGGCGGGCCGTCTGGAGCTCTACCCGATGCTGGCCCTTTTTGCCCCGCGCCTCTGGCGCAAGCGCATCAATGCGATGCACGAGGCAAGAGCAAAGTAAGGGGGAGGGCGGGTATTCTTTCTTTACAAAGAAAGAACCAAAGAAATTCCAAACCAATACAATCATAGAACCGGGCAGCTGCCATCTTTACGGCAGCTGCCCGGTTTTGGTTTGTGTATGGACGTTTCGGGGGTAGGGTGTAGGACGGCCAGCCCTCTGGCCGCCGCAAGGGGCGTACTGCCTTGCGGTGCCAATCTGTTTTTAAAGGGGGCTATAGGCGGGAAAAAATGTGAGTACCCCCACAAACTGGAAGTTGTCTATTATCTGATACAAGCTTTGGCAGTATAGGATTCAACGTCAATCTTAACCACATTTACTGCACTTGCCATCTTATCGTCGATTTCATGTTCTTCGCCAGTCTGTACTTTCATAAGAACAGCAAGCGCTTTACATTTTTCTTTTATGTCTTCAATGATCATTGCTTTACCTCGACACATAACGCTCTCATACTCTGCTCCATATTTGCAAGGTATCTCCGCTGTAATAAGAGATTCACCTCTATCAATTTCTACAAATACATTCCTGTTTTCTTTGAGGCACTCCAGCTTGTGTCCTTCTTTCGCACAATGCACATAAAATGTCAGCTTTCCCTTTTCCATTTGGTAGCCATAATGCAATGGTACAATATAAGGGAATTCACCGTCAAACATTCCCAAATGCATATATCTTGCTGACGCAATAATTGCCTCGATTTTATCAATGTCGGCAATCTCTCTATCTTTCCTACGCATAGTTTTTTACTTCCTTCAAATTGCGATTTACCTTATTATACCACACCCCGCCGCTGCGTGTCTATTTCCCGCCGTGCCCGCATACCCTGTACCAAACCACAACAGGGGAGGGGCTTGCCATGTGGCGGGATGCAGACAGAGAGGAACGAAACGCAAGATTGCTGGCGGGCGTGGTGCTGGCGGCTATGTTGGTGCTGCTGTCCGGCATCATCCATCTGCTGTACCACCGGGAGTACGCCGAGACCGACACCCCCAACGACTGCTTTGCGGTGTCGGCGGCGACGGGGGAGACGGCGCTGCCCAAAATCGTCTGCCTGACCTTTGACGACGGCCCCAGCAAAAACACCCGGCCAATTCTGGAAATTCTCGATAAGGAGCAGGTCCCGGCCACCTTCTTTGTCTGCGCGCAGGACGCCAACGAAAAATATCTGCCCCTTGTGGCGGACATCGCGGCGGCGGGGCATCAGATCGCGCTGCACAGCGCGACGCATCAATACTCCAAAATTTATGCGAGCACTGACGCATTCTGGCAGGACATCAGAACGCTGTGCCAGGCGTTGGAGCCGTATGTGGATGTGGCGGCCATCGACTGGCTGCGTTTCCCCGGCGGCAGCACAAACACAGTCAGCCACCGCTACGGCGGAAACGGCATCATGAAGGCCCTGAAGGCCCAGGCCGAGGACAAGGGCTACCACTGGATCGACTGGAACGTCTGCGCCGAGGACGCCACCGCCAGCCACCCGGATGCCGCGCAGATTTTGCGCAACATTCGCCGCGATGCTGATGGTCAGGACACCTGTGTCGTCCTGCTGCATGATACAAAAGCAACAGGTCAGACCGTCAAGGCCCTGCCCGATATGATCGCCTATTTCCGGGAGCAGGGCTACAATTTTTGTACGGTTGCACAGATGGATGCCTTGCAATGTGAAACAAAATAGGGTATAATGTACAAGAATCGAAAAACGGTGGGAGGCGGAACGATGCGCAAAACGGAAAGCCAGAAGATAGCCCTCTGCGGTATGCTGGGGGCGCTTTCGGTGGTGCTTTTGCTGCTGGGCAGTGCACTGCAGATCGGCACCTATGCCGCGCCGATGCTGGCGGCGTTCCTGCTCATCCCGGTGCTGGAGGAATACGGCACGCGCTACGCGCTGACCCTCTACGTCTGCGTGGCAATTCTGGCCGTGCTCTTTGTGCCGGAGACCGAACTGGCGCTGTTTTACGTGCTGGTCATGGGGTATTACCCCGTGCTGCGCGTCAAGCTGAACGGCGTAAAAAGCACGCTCCTGCGCTGGATGCTGAAATTCGCGGTGTTCAACGCGGGCACGGTGCTGGTGTATCTTTTGCTGTTTGCGCTGCTCGGGCCTGCCGTGCTGGACGAGCTGCTGGCCGACGGCGTCGGGATGCTGGCAGCACTGCTGGCCGCGGGCAACCTGTCGTTCTGGCTGTGTGACCGCGCACTGGCGGCACTGACGCGGTATTACCACGTCATACTCAAGCCAAAACTGAAAAAGAAGTTTTAATTCGGGGAGGAAAACAACATGTGGTACGATGAGGCAGTAGTTTATCAGATCTACCCGCTGGGGCTTTGCGGCGCACCGCTGCAAAACGACGGTGACCAGGCGCAGGCGGGCGAGCACCGCATTCTGCGGGTGCTGGACTGGGTGGAGCACATCAAGCGCCTGGGCGCGACCTGCGTGCTGTTCAACCCGCTGTTCGAGAGCGACGCCCACGGCTATGACACCCGCGACTACAATAAAGTGGACTGCCGCCTGGGCACAAACGACGACCTCAGGCAGGTCTGCGCAGCACTGCACGCGGCGGGCATAAAAATCCTGTTTGACGGCGTGTTCAACCATGTGGGCCGTGGCTTCTGGGCGTTCAAGGACGTGCAGGAGAAGCGCTGGGACAGCCCGTACAAGGACTGGTTCCACATCAGCTTTGACGGCAACACCAACTACAACGACGGCTTCTGGTATGAAGCGTGGGAGGGCTGCAACGAGCTGGTCAAGCTGAATCTGCAGAACCCGGCGGTGAAAAACTACCTGTTTGACGTTGTGCGCGGCTGGGTGCGGGACTACGACATCGACGGCCTGCGTTTGGATGTTGCCTACTGCCTCGACCTTGGCTTTCTGGCCGAGCTGCGCGGGCTGGCCGACAGCATCAAGCCGGAGTTCGCACTGGTGGGTGAGACGCTGCACGGCGACTACAACCGCTGGATGAACGACCACGCCTGCCACAGCGTAACGAACTACGAGTGCTACAAGGGCCTGTATTCGAGCTTCAACACGGGCAACATGCACGAGATCAGCTACAGCCTGAACCGCCAGTTCGGCTCCGAGCAGTGGTGCCTGTACACGGGCAAGCACCTGCTGAGCTTTGTAGATAACCACGATGTAACGCGCATTGCGACGATTTTGACGGACAAAGGCTGCCTACGCCCCATCTACGGTCTGCTGTTCGGTATGCCCGGTGTGCCGTCGGTCTACTACGGCAGTGAATGGGGCATGGAGGGCGACAAGCGCAACGGCGACCCGACGCTGCGCCCGGCGGTGGAGAAGCCCGAGGAGAACGACCTGACCGCCTGGATCGCGGCGCTGGCCCACGCCCACACGGGCAGCAAGGCGCTGTGCCGGGGCAGCTACCGCAATGTGCTGGTCCAGCCCAAGCAGCTGATTTTTGAGCGCTATGCCGACGGTGAGCGGGTGCTGGTTGCCATCAACGCCGACGGCAATCCGTTTGACGCCCACTTTGACGCGGGCTGCGGCCGCGCGGTGGACCTCATCACAGGGGACGACCACGACTTTGGCGGCGGCAGCACATTAGAGCCATACAGTTGTCATTTCTGGAAATGTGAACGATAATACGATATAAAAATGCACCTGTCCGTGTGGGCAGGTGCCTTTTTGTGCTATGCTGTATGTTGTAGGGGGCGGCGTCCTCGACGCCCCGCAGGGCAGTATGTAGGGCGGAATGCCCGGCCCCTACGGGGCGGCCCATGTATGGGTTAAGGTTTTAAAGTTTCTTTGCCTACTTTCTTTTCAAAGAAAGTAGGTCACAGGTTCGTATATCCCATCAGCTTTTCATCCACGACGGCAGCGGTGTCGCGGCCCTCGCGCAGCGCCCAGACGACAAGGCTCTGGCCGCGGCGCATATCGCCGCAGGCGAACACCTTCGGGTCGGCAGTGGCGTACTTCACATCGGCCACGGTGCCGCGCTTCGTGCGCTCGACGCCGAACGCATCGGCCACATAGGGCTCGCAGCCCGTAAAGCCTGCCGCGATCAGCACAAGGTCGCAGTCCACGGTGAACTCCTCGCCGGTGGGCACCATCTGGCGGCGTCCGTCCACGACCTCGCTTTTCAGCTTGGAGATCAGCGCGCCGCAGACCTGCCCGGCCTCGTTCTTGTAGAACTCCTTGACCGTCGTCTGGTAGACGCGGGGGTCAAAGCCGAATTTGGCAATGGCCTCCTGCTGGCCGTAGTCGGTTTTCAGCACGCGGGGCCACTCGGGCCAATCGTTGCCGGGGGCGCGGGCCGCGGGCGGGCAGGGCATCATTTCCAGCTGCATGACGCTCTCGCAGCCCTGGCGGATGGCCGTGCCGACGCAGTCGTTGCCGGTGTCGCCGCCGCCGATGACCAGCACCCGCTTGCCCGCGGCGGAAACCGCCTTGCCGTCCGCAAAGTTGGAATCCAGCAGACTGCGGGTCACGCTGGTCAGGTAATCCACCGCAAAGAAGATGCCCTGCGCGTCGCGGCCCGGGGCCTGGATGTCGCGGGCCTGCTTCGCGCCGCAGCACAGCACTACGGCGTCATAGCGGGCCTTCAGCTCCTCGGCGCTGACCGTATTGCCGACGTCGGCGTTAAAAACAAACTCAATGCCCTCGTCCTGCAAAATTTTCACGCGGCGGTCAATGACCCACTTTTCCAGCTTCATGTTGGGGATGCCGTACATCAGCAGGCCGCCTGCGCGGTCCTCGCGCTCATAGATGGTCACGCGATGGCCGCGCTTGTTGAGCAGGTCGGCCACGGACAGGCCCGCGGGACCTGCGCCGATGACCGCCACGGTCTTGCCCGTGCGGGCCGGGGGCGGCACGGCATGAATGGCGCCGCTCTCGTAACCGTATTCCACGATGGCACGCTCGTTTTCCTTGACCGTGACCGAGTCACCCGTGACGTTGCCGCAGGTGCAGGCCGCCTCGCACAGGGCGGGGCAGACCCGGCTCGTGAACTCCGGGTATCGGTTCGTGGCGATCAGCCGGTGCACGGCCAGATCCCACTTGCCCTGATAGACCAGGTCGTTCCACTCGGGGATCAGGTTGTTCAGTGGGCAGCCGCTGAACATGCCGCCCAGCTGAACGCCGCTCTGGCAGAAGGGGACGCCGCAGTCCATGCAGCGTGCGCCCTGGGCCTGCTGCTCGTCGGTGTGCAGCGGGACGTGAAACTCGTTAAAATTTCGGATGCGCTCCTCGGGCGGCAGCTCTAAACTGGTCTGCCGCGTAATTTCCATAAATCCTGTCGGTTTGCCCATGGTACTCTGCCTCCCTTACTTTGCGCTTTTCATGGCGTAGAACGCCTCGATCTGGGCCTGCTCGCTGTCCTCGCCCTTTTCCTCCATCTGGGCGATCAGGCGCAGCATCTTGTCGTAGTCGTGGGGCAGGACCTTCTTGAACTTGGGCAGATACTCGCCGAAGTTGTCAAGGATTTCCCTGCCGCGCGGCGACCCGGTCAGCTCCACATGCTCACGGATCAGGTCTTTCAACAGCGATACATCGTACTTGTGCTCCACAGGCTCCAGACTGACCATGTCCTTGTTGACGCGCTGGTAGAAGTCCCAGTCCTCGTCCAGCACGTAGGCGATGCCGCCGCTCATGCCGGCTGCAAAGTTCTTGCCGGTCTTGCCAAGCACGACCACCGTGCCGCCGGTCATGTACTCGCAGCCATGGTCGCCCACGCCCTCCACAACGGCAGTTGCGCCGGAGTTGCGCACGCAGAAGCGCTCACCGGCCACGCCGTTGATGAACGCCGTGCCGCCCGTAGCACCGTACAGTGCCACGTTGCCGATGACGATGTTCTCGCTGCGGTCAAAGGCGGCGTCCTTCGGCGGGTAGACGACGAGCTTGCCGCCGGACAGACCCTTGCCGATGTAGTCATTCGCGTCGCCGACCAGCTCGAGCGTCAGGCCCTTGGGGATGAACGCGCCGAAGCTCTGGCCGCCGTAGCCGTGGCAGACGACATGGAACGTGTCGTCGGGCAGCGTGTTGCCGAACCTGGCGGTGATCTCGCTGCCAATGATCGTGCCGAACGCGCGGTCCGTGTTGCCGACGTCCAGCGTGACGGTGCTGGGCTTCGGCTCGGCGGAGTCGAAGCTCTTTTTGAACTTCTTCATCAGGATGCGCATATCGGGGGTCTTTTCCAGCTGGAAGTTGTAAACATCCTTCGCGTTGAAGTGTACGTTGGAGTTCTCGACCAGCGGGTTCTGCAAAAGCGCGGTCAGGTCCATCTCGCCGGCGCGGGAACCTGCGGGCGCGGCTTTGACCTTGAGCAGGTCGGTGCGGCCCACCAGCTCATCGACGGTGCGCACGCCGAGCTTTGCCATGTACTCGCGCAGGTCCTCGGCCATGAAGCGCATAAAGTTCATGATGTACTCGGGCTTGCCCTTGAACCGCTTGCGCAGCTCGGGGTTCTGGGTGCAGATGCCCATGGGGCAGGTGTCAAGGTTGCAGACGCGCATCATGACGCAGCCCATGGCCACCAGCGGGCCGGTGCCGAAGCCGAATTCCTCGGCACCCAGCAGGGCGGCAATGGCAACGTCGCGGCCACTCATCAGCTTGCTGTCCGCCTCGATGCGGACGCGGCTGCGCAGACCGTTCATGATCAGGCACTGGTGTGCCTCGGCAATGCCCAGCTCCCACGGCAGACCTGCGTTGTGGATGGAGTTGCGGGGGGCTGCGCCCGTGCCGCCGTCAAAGCCGGAAATCAGGATGACCTCCGCACCGGCCTTGGCAACGCCCGCGGCAATCGTGCCGACACCGGCCTCGCTGACGAGCTTGACGTTGATGGCTGCCTTGCGGTTGGAGCATTTCAAATCGTAGATCAGCTGCGCCAGGTCCTCGATCGAGTAAATATCGTGGTGGGGCGGGGGAGAGATCAGGCCGACGCCGGTGGTCGAGTTGCGGGTCTTGGCGACCCACGGGTAGACCTTGCCGCCGGGCAGCTGGCCGCCCTCGCCGGGCTTCGCGCCCTGCGCCATCTTGATCTGGATCTCACTGGCGGAGACGAGGTACTTGCTTGTCACGCCGAAGCGGGCGGATGCCACCTGCTTGATGGCGGAGTTGCGCTCGGTGCCGTAGCGGTCCTCGGCCTCGCCGCCCTCGCCGGTGTTGGACTTGCCGCCCAGACGGTTCATGGCGATAGCCATGCACTCGTGGGCCTCCTCGGACAGTGCGCCGTAGCTCATGGCCGCGGTCTTGAAGCGCTTGACGATGGAGTCAACGCTCTCGACCTCGTCAAGGGGCACGCCCTGCTCGGGATAGTTGAAGTCCAGCAGGCTGCGCAGGTGCATCGCGTCGCCGTTCTCATTGGCAGCGGCGGCGGTGTACTGCTTGAAGGTATCGTAATTGCCGGTCCAGCAGGCCTGCTGCAAAAGGTGGATGGTCTGCGGGTTGTAGAGGTGCTGCTCGGCAGCGGGGCCGCCGCGGAATTTGTGCGCACCCAGGCTCGGCAGCTCGCGGTTGATGTCCAGACCCAGCGGGTCGAATGCTTCCTGATGGCGGGCTTCCAGATCATTCTGGATGTCCTGGATCGTGATGCCGCCCACGCGGGAGACGGTGTTCGTAAAGTATTTGTCGATGACCTCTTTCGAGATGCCCAGCGCCTCAAAGATCTGGCTGCCCGCGTAGGACTGGATCGTGGAAATGCCCATCTTGGACGCGATTTTGACAATGCCTGCCAGCACGGCCTTGTTGTAGTCGCTGACAGCGGCGTAGTAGTCCTTGTCGAGAAGGCCGTCGGAAATCAGCTCACCGATAGTCTCCTGCGCCAGATACGGGTTGATGGCAGCTGCGCCGTAGCCCAGCAGCGTGGCGAAGTCGTGTACCAGGCGCGGCTCGCCGCTTTCCAGAATCAGCGCCATGGCGGTGCGCTTGCGGGTGCGGACCAGATACTTGCTGACCGCGCCCACAGCCAGCAGGCTGGGAATGGCGACGTGGTACTCGTCAATGTCACGGTCCGACAAAATCAGGATGTTCGCGCCGTCGCGGTAGGCGCGGTCCACATCGACAAACAGGCGCTCAATGGCCTTTTCCAGGTCGGTGTTCTTGTAGTAGCAGATGGACAGCGTCACGACCTTGAAGCCGGGCACGTCCATGGCCTTAATCTTGAGCAGGTCGGTCTCGGTCAGGATCGGGTTCTCGATTTTCAGGACCTTGCAGTTGTCGGCGTCCTCCTCCAGAAGATTGCCCTGCGCACCGACGTAGACGGTGGTCGAAGTGACGATCTTCTCGCGCAGCGCGTCGATGGGCGGGTTCGTGACCTGCGCAAACATCTGCTTGAAATACTCGCTCAGATTCGGGCGGGTGTGGCTCAAAACGGCCAGCGGAGTATCGCTGCCCATGGCCCCGGCGGGCTCGCCGCCGTTCTTGGCCATCGGCAGAATGATCGTGGAGACGTCCTCATACCGGTAGCCGAACGCCTTCTGCAGCTGGACAAGCTGATCCTTCGTGTAGCTGGGCACCTTCTTGTTGGGCACCTTCAGGCTGGACAGCGGGACGAGGTTGCGGTCCAGCCACTCGCCGTAGGGCTGGCGGCTGGCGTAGTCGGCCTTCAGCTTTTCGTCGTCCACCAGCTCGCCCCTGACGGTATCCACCAGCAGCATCTTGCCGGGGCGCAGACGGTCCTTGCGCACGACCTCGTCAGCGGGAATGTCGAGCACGCCGACCTCGCTGGAAAGGATCAGGCGGCCATCCTTCGTGATGTAGTAGCGGCTCGGGCGCAGACCGTTGCGGTCCAGCACTGCGCCCATCACGTCGCCGTCGCTGAACAGGATGCTGGCGGGGCCGTCCCACGGCTCCAGCATCGTGGCATAGTACTGGTAGAAGTCGCGCTTCTTCGGATCCATCGACTTGTTGTTGTCCCACGGCTCGGGGATCGTGACCATGACGGCCAGCGGCAGATCCATGCCGTTCATGACCATGAATTCCAGCGTGTTATCCAGCTGGGCAGAGTCGGAGCCGCCCTGGTTGACGATGGGCAGGACCTTCGTCATATCGTCCTTTAAATAGTTGGAACCGATGGTTTCCTCGCGGGCAAGCATCGTGTCCACGTTGCCGCGGATCGTGTTGATCTCGCCGTTGTGCAGGATGAAGCGGTTGGGGTGGGCGCGGTTCCAGCTCGGGGATGTGTTCGTCGAGAAGCGGCTGTGCACCATGCCGATGGCGGATTCATAGTCGGCGTCCTGCAGATCGGGATAGAACAGGCGCAGCTCCTTGACGAGGAACATACCTTTATAGACAATGGTGCGGCTGGACAGGCTGCAAACGTAGGTGTCGGGGCTGGACTGCTCAAACACGCGGCGCGCCACATAGAGGCGGCGGTCAAAGGCAATGCCGGCCTCGACGCGCTGCGGCTTGCCCACAAAGCCCTGCCAGATGCTGGGCATGCAGGCAATGGCCTTGTGGCCGAGCACCTCGGGGCAGGTGGGAACCTCGCGCCAGCCTAAGAAGGGCAGACCCTCCTTTTTGCAGACGATCTCAAACAGCTTCTTGGCCTGGTTGCGCTTGAGCTCATCCTGCGGGAAAAAGAACATGCCAATGCCATATTCCCGCTCTGCGCCCAGGGTCAGCCCCTGCTCGGCAGCGGCCTTCTGGAAGAATTTGTCGCTGATCTGCGTCAGAATGCCGACGCCGTCGCCGGTCTTGCCCTCGGCGTCCTTGCCCGCGCGGTGCTCCAGATGCTCCACGATCTGCAGCGCGTCGTCAATGGTTTTGTGGCTCTTGCGCCCCTTGATGTCCACCACAGCGCCGATGCCGCAGTTGTCATGCTCAAACCGGGGGCTGTACAGCCCGGCGGGGGTCTTGCGCTCGGTAAAGTTTTCCATACCTCGTTTGCTCCTTTCCCAATCCCGTTAAACCGCGCAGCGTCGCACATTTGCCGCGCGAGCGGGATAAACAAAAAAGACGCTCCCAACAGGGCACACAGGCCCCTTGTGGGAACGTCTTTGTTCTTGTCTGCATCATACCATAGATGCCGCCGCTTTACAATCCCGAAGCAGAAGATTTTACGGAAATTAAGTGAAAAACGTTTAGAAATTTGGTTTAGCAAGCGTAAATTTAATAAAATTAAGCCGCGTGGACTTTCTGCCGCTTTGTAGGGGCGGCATATATGCGGCCCGCTGCCTAACGGCATCCCCCTTTTTCGGTTTGCATTGTAGGGAGGGGTCTTGACCCCTCCGCGGTGGCCAGAGAGCTGGCCGCCCTACAAGCGCCCGCAAAAGGAATGCGCAGGGGAGGGATTTATCCCTCCCGGGACGTATGCGGCAGCCGCGGGGCGTCGGGGACGCCGCCCCCTACCAATTCATTTTCCCAATAAACGGAGGCAAACTTATGTCCGAAACTCTAGGCTACATCCATTCTGTTGAAACCTTCGGCCTGGTCGACGGGCCGGGCGTGCGGTATATCATCTTTTTGCAGGGCTGCGCCATGCGCTGCCAATACTGCCATAACCCCGAGACCTGGGCGTTTACGAAGGACACCGCCAGCACCCCGCAGGAGGCATTTACTGCCGCCTACCGCTACCGCAACTACTGGCGCGGCAACGGCGGGCTGACCATCAGCGGCGGCGAACCGCTTTTGCAGCTGGACTTTGTCAGCGAGGTGTTCCGTCTGGCCCGCGCCAAAAAGGTGCAGACCGCGCTGGACACCAGCGCCCAGCCCTTTGCGCCCGACAACGCCGAATGGATGGCCCGCTTTGACCGTCTGCTGGAAAACACCGACCTCGTCATTTTGGATTTAAAGGAAATTGACGACGAGAAGCACAAAAAACTGACCGGCCACAGCAACAAAAACATTCTGGCCATGGCACAGTATGTGGCGGCCAGGGGCGTGGACCTCTGGATCCGCCATGTGCTGGTCCCCGGCCTGACCGATGACGCCGACGGCCTGCGGCAGCTGGATGCCTTTATTAAAACGCTGCCCACCGTGCGCCGCGTAGAAATTCTGCCCTACCACACGCTGGGACTGTTCAAGTGGCAGAACCTCGGTATCCCGTACCCGCTGGACGGCGTGCGCGTACCCACGGCGGAGGAGGTCGAAACCGCGGAGCAGCTTTTGCATGTGCGCGATTATCCCGATGCACCCAAGGGCAGCACCGCAAAGTAATTTCTACGAAAATACTGGGGCAATACCACATAATTCTAAGTGCCGATACGGCGAGCGAGGTGCGGCAGCTGCTAAGCCA
>OLWR01000575.1_pt1 | contig 22557 bp, 17 predicted proteins | sample 1673531 | NCBI WGS metagenome assembly OLWR01 (sample SAMEA103958114, study PRJEB25191) | human gut metagenome | reverse complement strand
CACCGAGATCTACACTCTTTCCCTACACGACGCTCTTCCGATCTATTCCGTATTGAGATGGAGCTGGGCGAGCCGGATGCTTCCGGCCGCCGCCGCCCCATCGAAAAGAAGGGCAGCGAGTTCGAGCTGGATGTGGACACGGTCATTATGAGTCTGGGCACCAGCCCCAACCCGCTGATCCGCTCCACCACCCCGGGTCTGGAAACCAACAAGCACGGCTGCATCGTTACCGACGGCGACGACGGCAAAACCAGCCGCGATGGTGTGTACGCCGGCGGCGATGCCGTGACCGGCGCAGCCACCGTCATCAAGGCCATGGGCGCAGGCAAGGCTGCTGCAAAGGCCATTGACGAGTACATTCAGAGCAAGTAATCCCCTGTGAAGATGGGCACCGCCCACTGAATACCGGATATGAAAAATCCCCTGTGCCAGTGCACAGGGGATTTTTTGCATCTTATTCTGCGGTCTCCGTTGTGAGCGCCGGGTAACTCGTCCGCACGCACCGCACAGCGCACCGGGCGCTGCCGCCGGTGGTGCAGGTAAAGAGGGTCAGATCCCATTCATCGGACTCCTCCGTCTTTTCGGTCATTTCCTCAATTTGCGTGGGCTGCAGGTTTTCCACATAGGAGACCTCGTAGGTCCAGCGCATACCGTCCATATCCGTAAAATAGACCTGCGCGCCCTCGGTCAGCCACTTGATGGGGCTGAAATGCTTTGCATAGTTGTGGGCGCAGACCACCATGTTATCCGCATAGGTGGAACCGGAGTAACGGCCGGGCGCAATCTTCAGGCCCGCATAGCTCCACTGGCTCATCACCGGCAGTTCCAGCCCGATGGATGGAATGGACAGATAGCCGATGTAATCCCAGCCGTTCAGTTCGGTCACGGTCATTTCCTGCGTGGGGTCCAGCTCCGGCTGCAGCGCCACGGTATCCGATTTTGCCTTTTCCTCAATGGCAGCGTTCAGGGTCTGCTCCAGCTCGCCCAGCACCTCCTGCGAGGCCTTGTCTGCACGGGATGCATCCCACTTGTTATAGGCCAGCAGGGCTGCTGCCGCAAGGATCAGCAGCGCGCCCAGCACCATACACACTCTTCCGATTTTCTGTCGCATAGCAATGTTTCCTTTTTGTTCCGCGGTAGGTTTCATCCCTTTCAGTATATGCGCAATTGGTATGTTTGTCCAGTAAAAACTTACCGCACTGCCCGGTCCGGCACAAGGCGGCACACAAACCGCACCATCAGTGGGGTCAGCGGCAGCCACACCAGCGTGCACATCACATTGAACAAGGTGTGCGCATTCGCGATCTGCCGGGCGATCACGGCAAGCTCCGGCCCTTTGGGCGAAAGTGCAGCCGTCAGCCGCACATACAACGGCAGACCGGCGCAGAACACCGCCGCGCCGGTCAGATTGAACACTGCATGGGCCGCAGCCACCCGCTTTGCGTCCCGGCTTGCGCTCAAGGATGCCAGCACTGCCGTGATGGTGGTGCCGATGTTATCGCCCAGCAGCACCGGCAGCGCACCCGCAAGACCCAACAGACTGCTGCCGTCCAGCCCGGGGCGGGCTGCAAAGTTCTGCAGCAAGGCAATGGTAGCCGAGCTGCTCTGCACTGTCAGGGTCATGCCAAGCCCCGCCAGCAGCCCCAGCCATGAGTGCTGCCGCACCCGACCCAGCCAGTGCACGAACACCGGGCTTTGCGCCAGCGGTTCCATGGCAGTGCCCATATCGGCAATGCCCTCGAACAGCAGGCCAAAGGCGAACACCGCCCGGCCAATAGCCCGGCCCTTCCGCCCCGCACAGGCAAAGCAGAGCAGCAGCCCGGCCAGCAGCACAAGGCCGCGCATATCTTCCAGCCGGAAAGCCAGCAGCTGTGCGGTAACGGTGGTTCCGATGTTGCAGCCAAAGATCACCGGGACCGCCTGCCGCAGGGTCAGCAGGCCCGCACTTACAAAGCCCAGCACCATTACCGTGACTGCCGAGCTGCTTTGCAGCACCGCCGTGACCGCAGCCCCCGCCAGCACGCCCCGCATCGGGCTGCCGGTCACAGCGGCCAGCAGGTTTTTCAGGCGGCTGCCTGCCGCTGTTTCCAGACTGTGGCTGAGCGCATCCATGCCGTATAAAAACAGTGCCAAGCCGCCAAAAAGTGTAAAAATTCTTGTCAGGTTCTGTTCCACTGCCGCCGCCCCTCCCGCAGAAATGTTTCTTATTCTATTTATGCAGCTGCCGGGCGGTTCAGGCTTTCTGCCGTTCTCCCCTTTTTGTGAACTTTTTTAAAATTATCCTAAACTGCCCTTGCATTCTGGGTGCCGGAGGAATATTATTGTCAGGCGTTAATAGTTAACAGCTGTTAAGCATTTTGCAATGAGGAGGGATAGAATGTTGAACGAGACCGAAGCCGCGGCGAGCTTTCACGGCCTGTGCCATTTTTTCGGACGGCTGAGCAAGGCGTCCCGGGCCGGCATGAAGGCGGCTCTGCGGGGCTGTCCCAAGTGCCACTTTCCCATGCTGGAGGGTCTGGCTCACACGATCAGTACCCGCGGGCAGAACGGAGCGGTGTATGTTTCCGATTTTGCCCGGGAGGCACACCAGCCGCTGCCGGCCATCAGCCGCAGCCTGCGCCAGCTGGAACAGGACGGCCTTGTTCTGCGCGAAGCGGACCCGGCTGACCGGCGCAAAACGCTGGTGCGCATCACGCCGGAGGGCTACGCCGCCTGTGCCCGGTGTGAAGATGCACTCAGCGATTATTTTGCCTGCGTGATGGCCCGGCTGACACCGGAGCAGGTGCAGCAGATGAACGTTTTGCGCGGCGCACTGATGGACGCCATCCTTGCGGAAAACGCTTCCCGTGAAGCAAAAAACAACGAAGGGAGAACCGAACTATGACGAAAATTTTCAAGCAGCTGGCCCGGCACTGGGCCGTCTGTCTTGTGGTGTTCGCGCTGCTGTTCGTGCAGGCGTACTGCGATCTTTCGCTGCCGGACTACACCAGCAGGATCGTGGACACCGGCATCCAGCAGGGCGGCATTGAAAGCCCCCTGCCGGAAACGATACGCCAGAGCACGCTGGATGCCCTCACGCTTTTGATGAGCGAAGAGGACGCCGATGCGCTCCAGAACGCCTACGGGTATTATCTTCAGGACGACGGCGTGCTGAAGCTGCGCACCGACCTGACCGATGACGAGCGCACCGCGCTGGAGGATGCCGTCACCACGCCGGACATCGTGCTGTATATGGCCGCCGCGCAGGCAGCGAACGCCCCCGCCGGGCAGGACACCATGGGCATGACCGGCCTTGCTGACATGCAGGCGGCATCCTCTGAGAGCACCACCACGGATAGCGAGACCGTCACCCCCACTGCCGAAGATCTGGACACCGTATGCGCCCAGTTTGCCGCTATGAGCCAGATGCCCGGCTTCACCCGCGAAGCTGTCCAGCAGCAGCTGGCCGGTGCTTTTGCCAGTCTGGATGATACCCTGATGGAGAACCTCAAAAGCCAGTCCATGCTTCTGGTGCAGCTGGAATACGAGGCTCAGGGCATTGCCCACGATGTGCAGATGCGCTATCTTTACCGCGTAGGCGGCCAGATGCTGGGCCTGACTTTGCTGATGGTGGCTGTGTCCATTGCGGTGGGCTTCCTCGCCTCTCGTGTGTCCGCCGCCATTGGCCGCGACCTGCGCCGGGAGACCTTTGCCAGCGTCATCGGGTTCTCCAATGCAGAGATCGAGAATTTTTCCACCGCATCTCTCATCACCCGCACCACCAACGACATCCAGCAGGTGCAGTTCGTCTGCGTCATGCTGCTGCGCATGGTGGCCTATGCGCCCATTCTGGGCATTGGCGGCGTGCTGCATGTGCTGAACAGCAGCACCGGCCTTTCCTGGATCATCGTGCTGGATGTGGCCGTTCTGCTGTTGCTCATCCTCTTCCTAATGAGTGTGGCCATGCCCAAGTTCAAGATCATGCAGAAGCTGGTGGACCGGTTGAACCTCGTCAGCCGCGAGATTCTGACCGGCATCATGCCGGTGCGTGCCTTCAGCCGTGAAAAGTTTGAGGAGGAACGCTTCGACAAGGCCAACAAAGACCTGATGAGCACCCAGCTGTTCACCAACCGTGCCATGGTTGCCATGATGCCCTTTATGACCCTCATCATGAACGGCACCAGCCTGCTGATCGTCTGGTTCGGCGGCAAGGCCATGGACAACGGCACCATGCAGGTGGGCGAGATGATCGCATTCATCACCTACACCATGCAGATCGTCATGTCCTTCCTGATGCTGGCCATGGTGGCCGTCATGCTGCCCCGCGCCGGTGTGGCTGCGGAGCGCATCGATGAGGTGATCCGCACCAGGGCCACCATCAACGACCCGGACGAAGCTGCTGCAAAGCCCGCGCAGGAGCACGAAAACTGGCAGGGTGAGGTAGAGTTCCACGATGTGAGCTTCCGCTTCCCGGGTGCGGACAGCGATGCGCTGGAGCACATCAGCTTTACCGCAAAGCCCGGCGAGACCACCGCCATCATCGGCTCTACCGGCTGCGGCAAATCCACCCTGCTCAACCTCATCCCCCGCTTTTATGATGTCACCGGCGGCAGCGTGACCGTGGATGGCATCGATGTGCGCAATATGCCGCAGGCACAGCTGCACGACCTGCTGGGCTATGTGCCCCAGAAGGGCGTGCTGTTCAGCGGCACCATCGACTCGAACCTGAAGTTCGGCGGGGAGCACATCACCGATGCCGATGTAAAAAAGGCTGCTGCCATTGCGCAGGCCACCGAGTTCATCGACGCAAAGCCCGAGGGCTACCAAAGCCCCATTGCACAGGGCGGCTCCAATGTGTCCGGCGGACAGAAGCAGCGCCTTTCCATTGCACGCGCCATTGCCAAGGACCCCAAAATTTATCTGTTCGACGACAGCTTTTCTGCCCTCGACTTTAAGACCGATGTTGCCCTGCGCCGTGCACTGAAAGCCCAGACCGATAACGCTACCGTTATCATTGTGGCACAGCGCATCTCCACTGTGCTGCATGCAAACCAGATCCTGGTGCTGGACGAAGGCCGCCTGGTGGGCAAGGGCACCCATGCCCAGCTGATGGCTTCCTGCCCGGAGTATCAGGAGATCGCCCGCAGCCAGCTGAGCCAGAAGGAGCTGGACCTCAAATCTCTGAATACCGAAAAGGAGGGTGAGTGATATGCCAAGACCCGGACGCATGACGACCGAACGCGCCAAGGACTTCAAGGGCACCCTGCTGCAGCTTGTGCGCAACCTTGGCCGCTACCGCCTTTCGCTCGTTACCGCCATTGTATTTGCCATTCTTTCTACCATCTTCAATATTGCAGGCCCTAAGGTGCTGGCAAAGGCCACCACGGCTCTTGCCACCGGCTGGATCGCCAAGCTGCGCGGCACCGGCAGCATCGACTTTGTGTATATCGGCCGCATCCTGCTGTTTTTGCTGGGCATGTACCTGCTGAGCAGCGCCTTCAGCTTTATTCAGGGCTGGCTCATGACCGGCCTTTCCCAGAAAGTCTGCTACGACTTCCGCAAGCAGATCAGCGAAAAGATCAACCGCCTGCCCCTTGCCTACTTTGAAAAGCGCACCGTGGGCGAGGTGCTGTCCCGCATCACCAACGATGTGGACACGCTGGGCCAGAGCCTGAACCAGAGCATCACCCAGCTCATCACCAGTGTGACCACCATGATCGGCGTGCTGGTCATGATGCTGTCCATCAGCCCGAAGATGACCCTGATCGCCCTGCTGATCCTGCCGGTCTCGCTGGTGCTGGTGCTCATCGTGGTCAAGTTCAGCCAGAAATACTTCAAGGCCCAGCAGGCCATTCTGGGCGTTGTGAACGGTCAGGTGGAAGAAGTCTACTCCGGCCACAACGTGGTCAAAGCCTTCAACCGCGAGGCCGTGGTGCTGAACGACTTCAACGCCGCCAACGACAAGCTGTACGAATCCGCATGGAAGAGCCAGTTTCTCTCCGGCCTGATGATGCCCATTATGAACTTTGTGGGCAATCTGGGCTACGTGGCAGTGGCCATCGTGGGCAGCATTTTTGCGGCAAACGGCACCATTACCATCGGTGACATTCAGGCCTTCATCCAGTACGTCAAGAACTTCACCCAGCCCATCCAGCAGCTTTCTCAGGTGTCCAACATGCTGCAGAGCATGGCCGCTGCCGCTGAGCGGGTGTTCGAGTTTCTGAACGAGCCGGAAGAGGATCAGCAGGCAGACCCGGCCCGCCGCGCCGACCCCGGCTGCATCAACGGTCAGGTGACATTCAGTCATGTCCGCTTCGGCTACACCCCGGACAAGACCATCATCCACGATTTCAGCTGCGAGGTCAAGCCCGGCCAGAAGGTGGCTATCGTCGGCCCTACCGGCGCGGGCAAGACCACCATGGTCAAGCTGCTCATGCGCTTCTATGATGTGGATTCCGGTTCCATCACCCTGAATGGTCACGATGTGCGTGACTTTGACCGCAGCGCTCTGCGCGAGGGCTTCGGCATGGTGCTGCAGGACACATGGCTGTTCAAGGGCACCATCATGGAGAACATCCGCTATGGCCGTCTGGATGCTACCGACGAAGAAGTGATCGCCGCCGCCAAGGCTGCCAACGCTGACCACTTTATCCGCACCCTGCCCGGCGGCTACCAGATGGAGCTGAACGAGGACGCTTCCAACGTGAGTCAGGGCCAGAAGCAGCTGCTCACCATCGCCCGCACCATTCTGGCCGACAACCGCATCCTGATTTTGGACGAGGCCACCAGCAGCGTGGATACCCGCACCGAGCAGCGCATCCAGACCGCCATGGACCGCCTGATGGAGGGCCGCACCAGCTTTGTGATCGCACACCGTCTTTCCACCATCCGGGATGCCGACCTCATCCTTGTGATGCGAGATGGCGATATTGTGGAGCAGGGCACCCACGACCAGCTGATCGAAGCAGGCGGCTTCTACGCCGACCTGTACAACAGCCAGTTCGAGGACGTGGTGGAGTAAGCTGCCCGTCATCGCAGTATAAGCACAAAAATAGCACCTGCTGCCTTCGGAAAGGAAGGCAGCAGGTGCTATTTGTTTACCCTCTCAGTCATCGCTACGCGATGCCAGCTCCCCCGAGAGGGGGAGCTTTTCAGCAGTTACCGGTCAGCTGCAATAGAGCTCTCCCTTCGGGAGAGCTGGCGCGAATGCGCCTGAGAGGGTTTTCTTTTTTCTTTATTCTTCCACCGCTTCCAGCTTCAGGCCGAACAGCTTTTCCGAGAGGGACGGCAGCAGCTGCTGCAAAGCGCGGACATAGGCCATTACCACCGGATCCTCGCGCTTTTGTCCCAGCACGATGCCGAACCGGTGTCCCCTGCCCCAGTCCAGCACCCGCGCAAAGCTGAGATCCGGTCTGCGGTAATAGACTGCAGGAACCATCTTGAGCGCAGGATCCCCATAGGATGCGCTGCGGATGCCGCCCACCGGCGTAAAGTTCACTCCGCGCTCCAGCCCCTCCTGCAGCAGGCTGGTCTCGTAGACGGTCTGGTACATCTCTTTGACGGGCAGCCAGCGGTATTGCAGCGCCTGCTCCAGACTCAGCCTGCCCACCGGCATATCGGCGGGCGGGTGGATGGGAATGCACAGCTCCGGCACATAAAGCAGCGGGATGAAAGTGAACCCCTGCGCGTAAAATTCCGCACTTTCCAGCTGGAAAGAAAGGTCCGCGTCCCCTTTTTTCAGACTGCGCCAGACCTCGCTGCGACTGGCGCACTGCATCATAATAGACGTGTATTGCAGACACAGCTCGTTCGTCAGAGAAAACAGGTCGTACCCGAACATCCGCATCGCCTCATGGCTCCATGCAATGACCAGATGCCGTTCCGGCGGATTTTCCTGCTGCTGTACCGCACGGGCATGGCGCACTGCCTCCTGATACAAGGCCGTCAGCTGCTTTGCCTTGGGGTAAAAGTCCCGGCCTGCCGGGGTCAGGATCACCCGGCGCGGTACATGCTGAAACAGTTCAAACTGCAGCTGCCCCTCCAGCGTGCGGATCTGCTGCGAAAGCGCTGACTGCGAAAGATACAGTGCCTCTGCTGCTGCTGAAAAGCTGTCCATCTCTACGATCTTCACAAATCCTTCCAGTGCACTCTGGTTCATCTGCGCATCCTCGCTTTCTTACATTAGGATTTTCTAAATTATAATATAACACAATTGAATTGTAAAGTGCGTCACTCTACGCTACAATTGTTAAAGATTCAGCAAAGTGGTTTTCACCCTGCTGCACGATAAGAAGAGAAAAGAGAAAGAGAGCATCCCTATGAATAAGATCTCCCGCAAAGGCTTTCTGAAGATCGCCGCTGCCGCCGCCATGAGCGGTGTCACTGCCGGTGCTCTGGCCGCCTGCAATTCCGCCTCCAGCTCCACTGCCTCCGGTGCCGCCGGTCAGTACATTCCCGGCACCTACGAGGGCACTGCCGAGGGCATCTCCTCCACCGTCAAGGTCACCATGACCTTCTCCGACAGCGCTGTCACCGACGTGGTGGTGGATACCTCCGGCGAGACCGCTTCTTTCGGCGCTGCCGCTGCCGATGAGCTGCGTGAACAGCTGCTGGCTGCTGGTTCTGCCGAGATCGACGGTGTTTCCGGCTCCACCATCACCTCCGATGCCGTGATGAAGGCTGCCAAGAGCTGCTACGCACAGGCAAAGGGTGAGGCCGTGGTGTCCAGCGTGCAGCTGCCCACAGGCGACGCAAACGACTGGCTGGGCAAAGAGCCTGATATCGACGAGACTGCCATCACTGAGACCGTGGACACCGACATCCTCATTGTGGGTGCAGGCAACGGCGGTATGTTCGCTGCCGCCTATGCTGCTGCCAACGGCCTGAACTTCCGTGTTATCGAGCAGAACGCCAACGTGCAGGACACCCGTCACTGGTACGGCGCTGTTGATTCTGCTGCCGCTAAGGAGGCTGGCGAACCCGCCACCGATAAGGCAAAGCTGCTGAGCGAGATCTCCCGCTACGCCTCCGGCAAGTGCGATCAGCGCGTTGTCAAGACCTGGATCAACGAGTCTGCCGCCATGCACGACTTCATGCGCAGCATTCTGGAAGATAAGTACGGCTGGGTATGCGATTTCACCTCCGGCAGCGAGGCTGCATGGCCTGCAGAGAATGCCGAGCACAACACCGACTACCTCTACCCTGTGCAGGAGCACAACTACATGGCCAGCGAGAGCGCATCCGGCCTGCCCCGTAATGAGCTGCTGCTGCAGTACATTCAGGAGTTGGGCTACGACGTAGACTTCAAGACCAGCCTTGCCAAGCTGGAAAAGAACAGCGAGGACCGCATTACCGGCGTCATCGCCCAGAGCACCGAGGATGACCACTTTATCCGCTACAACGCCAACAAGGGCGTGCTGCTGGCCTGCGGCGGTTTCCCCGGCAACCCCTACATGATGGAGCAGCTGGACCCGCTGGGCACCAGCGTGACCACCGCCTGCTCCTACTCCCCCGCCGACAAGGGCTACGGCATCCGCGCTGCTGTGTGGGCCGGTGCCAATCTGGACAAGGAAGCCGCTCCCATGCTGTTTGACCGCGGCGTTGTTGCCCCCGGCGTGGATGGCGGCTATGTGGATAGCGACACTGCCTTTGGCGGCAAGGCCTTCCCCGGCAAGATCCGCCAGTACAACCCCGGTACCCAGCCCTTCCTGAAGGTGAACCGCAACGGCGAGCGCTTTGCCAACGAGAGCTGCCCCTACAACGATATCGTCTACGCTGCCGCCCACCAGCCGGGCCGCGTCTACGCACAGATCTGCGATGCCAACATTCTGGAGGACGCAAAGCGTTTCCACACCATCGGCTGCTCTGCCCAGACCCGCAACGGCGGCGAGAAGTACATTCAGGGTAAGATGGACGAGGCTATTGAGGCCGGTGCATTGTTCAAGTGCGATACGCTGGACGAGCTGGCTGACAAGATGGGCTTTACCGGTGCTGCCAAGGACACCTTCCTTGCTACCGTGGAGCGCTACAATGAGCTGTACGACAAGCAGAACGATGAGGATTTCGGCAAGCCCGCTTACCGCCTGAGTGCCATCCGCACTGCGCCCTTCTATGGCTGCTGGCTGGGTGCCTCTCTGCTGACCACCGAGCAGGGCATTGCCATCAACGAAAAGGGTCAGGCGCTGGACAACAACAACCAGCCCATGGAGGGCCTGTATATCACCGGTGATATGTCCGGCAGCTTCTTTGCCAACAACTACCCCTGCCTGATGGCTGGTGTGGCCATGGGCCGCACCCTGACCTTCGCCATGAAGGCCGTCAAGCAGATGTCGGGTCTGGATAACGCCTGATCCAGCGCGGTTTTCCGGCACAACTTAAGCGTTTTTCCATTTCTTCTTTCTTCATGAAGAGAGGCGGTCCCTGTTTGGGGCCGCCTCTCTTTGCTATTTTTTCGCCACGTGCCCCCTACACAAATCCCCACGATTGTGCTATGATAAAGCTGAACAGCCGGTTTGTGCCAGACAACCGGCAAAATCGAGGTGTTTGTACAAATGTCTGATCTCCTTGAAACTCTGCAGCAGGAAGGGGTAGACCCCGCTCTGCTGGAAGCAGTCCAACAGTACCGCACTGCCCATGCCCTGCCGGACGCACTGCGCCCGCGCATCCCTTCCCCTGCCTTTACCTACTACGGCAAACAGGTGTGGGAGCAGGCGCTGGCGGCGCTGCTCTGCGGTGAAAACCTGCTGCTGGCAGGCGGAAAAGCCACCGGCAAAAACGTGCTGGCCGAGAACCTTGCCGCCGCCTTTGGCCGTCCCGCATGGGACATCTCCTTCCATGTGAACATGGACGCAGCATCCCTCATTGGCATGGACACTTTTGCGGACGGTCAGGTGGTGTTCCGGCCCGGCCCGGTATACCGCTGCGCCCAGTGCGGCGGCTTTGGTGTGCTGGATGAGATCAACATGGCCAAAAACGAAGCGCTGGCCGTGCTGCACGCGGTGCTGGACTTCCGCCGCGCCATCGATGTACCCGGCTACGACCGCATCCCGCTGGCGGAGGAGACCCGCTTTATTGCCACCATGAACTACGGTTATGCCGGCACTCGTGAGCTGAACGAGGCCCTCACCTCCCGTTTCGTGGTCATCCAGATGCCCACCATTACGCAGGACGATCTGGAAAAGCTGCTGCGGACGCAGTTCCCCGATCTCGCTTCCAAGTATGTGCGCCAGTTTGCACTGCTGTTCCTTGACCTGCAGAAAAAATGCGACAGTGCAGAAATTTCCACCAAGGCGCTGGATCTGCGCGGTATGCTGGATGCCCTGCGGCTGATCCGGCGCGGCATCCCGGCAGGCGCGGCACTGGATATGGGCATCACCAACAAGGCCTTTGACTCCTACGAGCAGGGCCTGATCCGTGATGTGATCGCAGCGCGCATTCCGGCCAAGCTGGATGCCGCCAAGCTCTTTGGCTGATGGACGCCCAGAGTTACACCGTGCAGGAGCGGCGTGCGGCCAATCAGGTCTGGGCTGCTGCAGGAGCCTATGGCTTTGAGCCGCTGTTTCTGGCCCGCTATACCGACGGCACCACCGATTTTTACATGAACACGGTCGTGGGCCTCATCCACAAATATTACGGTGACGCGCTGATTCGCAGCATCTTTGATGCATGGGACGGTGATCTGCGGCAGACCATGCTGGACGACATGACATGGCTGTATCTGGAAAATACAGCCTATCGGCTGGAGCTGCCCCGCCGCCCGGTGCTGGAAGCGCTGCGCCATGCCCATGCAGATTACTTTTTTGCGATTCAATACAAGCTCTCCCGTCAGGAGTGGATGGCAAAAAATCAGCTGGTGTACACCATGCAGGCTGCACGCTGGCGGCGTGTGCTGGGCCGTGCCGACCCGGTGATGACCCCTTATGAGTCCGGCCTTGCTGCGGCTCTTTCCCCGGAAAAAGCGCCGGCAGCGGAACAGCTGAAATCCGAAATTTTATCGATCTACGCAAAATTCAACCTGTTCGACGGCACTGTGCACCAGAGAGCAGCTTTGCATCTGCATCTGGACGGCCTGCTGGCAAAGCTTGCCACCAAAGCCATGCCCACCCAGATGATCAAGACCGACCGCGTGACCGTGGAGCACTCAAACTCCGTGGATGCTGTGGGCGGCGGACTGGCGGTGGACAAGCGCAGGGCCCACATCACCCTGAAGCAGGATGCCGCGCAGGACAGAGCCTACATCGAAAGCTGCTTCGGTCGCTCTCTCTACCCGCCGGAACGGCTGCGCAAGGCTGAGCAGGAGCTTTGTGTGGGCGACCATCTGGGGTGCCATTTGTGGTTCAGTGCCGGTGTGCCCAGCCCGGAGCAGGCTCCCACACCGGAAGCAAAGCATCTGGCTGAACAGGCTGAGCTGCAGGCCGACCGCAACCGCGCTTATTACGCCAAAAATCGGGAACTGCACCGCAGTGTGGTGCTGCGGCTTACCGAGCAGATCCGCAACTGCATCCTTGTGCACCAGCAGCCCAACGCCCGTGTTGCCCGCAGCGGCAACCTGAACGCTGGGCGCATCTGGCGCGCACCACTTTTGAACGATGACCGGGTGTTTTTGTGTGCCGAGGAAGAGAACCAGCCCTCTTTTACGGTAGACCTTTTATTGGACGCATCCGCTTCCCGCCTGCACTGTCAGGAAGTGATCGCGGCTCAAGGATCCATTTTGGCCCAGAGCCTTGCGGCCTGCGGGATCCCGGTGCGGGTGTCCAGCTTCAGCAGCCTGCGGGGCTACACCGTACTGCGTGTGCTCAAAGGCTTTGCAGACAAAAACCTGCAAAACATCAACCGATATTTTGCTTCCGGCTGGAACCGTGACGGCCTTGCCCTGCGGGCAGCAGGCGACCTTTTGCAGTTTGCGCCCGGTCCTGCGCCGCGGCATCTGCTCATCGTGCTGACGGACGCTTCGCCCAACGACAGCCGCCGCATCCCGCCCAGTGCAGAAAACCCGCTGGGCTGCGGTTACGAGGACGCTGCCGGTGTGGCTGACACTGCCGCGCAGGTGCGTGCGCTGCAGCGCATGGGCATCCGGGTGTCGGCTGTGTTCATGGGTGAGGACAGCTCTGCCGGTGCCGCTGCACAGATCTACGGCAAAAACATGGCCCGTATCCGCGGCATGGACCAACTGGCCCGCGCGGCCGGGCGGCTGATTCAGAACGAGATCCGTGAACTGGGCGATTGAACCATATTTTACCAGAACACAACTGATTCACTCTTGCAACAACCATGTTTCGGGTCACTGTTGCAGGATGCGCGGAAATATTTTGTTTTTCTGCAAACTTATAGTTGTTTTTTATTGTGAAGTATGCTATACTATGTTCAGTCAATAAAACATTCCTGCGTAAGCTGCCTGCTGTGCACCGGGTCGTTTGGCGCAGTGCCCATCCGTTATACAACGAACTGCTGTGTTATAGTTTCAGGAGGGAACCGATCATGGATGCCAACCGTTATTTTGATGCCATGCACAACGCTATGTCAGCTCAGCACCCCGGTGCGCAGCTGCTTTTAACGGTAAAGCTGCAGGACACCTGCGGCAACGATGCCTGCCTGGAGCTGAAGCAGCTGCCCGGTGAGAGCACCTCCATTCTGTGCTACTCCACCATGGGTCGCCGCTGCCTGAACTTCCAGCTGTTCCGCAAGGGCTGGCAGCTGTGCCACAACGCCGATGGCCAGCTGGTGGGCCGCTTTCCTTCCAGCGCCGACGGCCTGATCGACGAGACCGATTTCCGCGCCTACTGCCGGGAAGACCGGCTGGATCTGGCCCGCACCCAGCGCATCACCGCCGAGCTTCGCCAGTGCGCCGGTATCGATTATCGGGGCAGCATCCCGCAGAACGCCCGCACCGGTGCCGTTATTACCGTGGAGAGTTTTGTAGGGGCCGGTGCCCGCTGGACCTACTGGAGTCAGGATGTTCTGCCCAGCCTGCCGCTGGGTGCCATCCTCTACTGGCTGGCGGATCATCTGGCCGGTGCCGAGCGCCGCACCCTGCAGGCCGACCCGCAGGCAGCCCGCCTTGCCGCCCAGTGGCTGGCCGGTGATACAGCCGTATTCTTCCATCCGTCGGTGCCGATGACCGCCATGAATACGGTCTCTTCCGGCTCTGCACCCGCACGCCGCCGCGCCACTGTGCCCGCTGCCCGCAACAAGAGCTGGCAAAGCATCATGGCCGTGATGGCAGGCATGTGAACGAAAAAGCAAGGAAAGACCGATCGTCTCTCCTTGCTTTTTCAGTATTATTCGAGGTACGGGTCCAGCAGGGCATCCACCGTTTTGTTCCGCTTGGGGTTCGGCTTTTTGATCACATGGCCGCGGCAGACCACCAGTTCCAGATGCTGCAGCGCACGCAGGTCTTCCAGCGGGTTGTGCTTCGTCACAATAAAATCTGCGCTCTTGCCTGGCTCAATGGAACCGGTCACGTCTCCTACTCCGGCCAGCTGAGCATTGCGCAGGGTGGCCGTGTACAGGGCGAACTGGTTGCTTACACCGCAGTATTTGTGGAAGTAGCACAGCTCCCGCCAGAAATCGTACTGGGTGATGTATGGGCAGCCTACATCGTTGCCCAAGGCCACCGGGATGCCGTTGGCAAGGGCGGTCTTTGCGCTTTCCATCACGCCGTCAAACACGATCTTGCCGTTATACTGGTCCTTTTCCGATGCACCGGAAACCGCTGTATCAAACAGTGCATAGGGCAGCGCCGGGGAGATGGTCGTGCACAGGAAGGCTCCCCGCTCCTTATACAGGCGGACCGTCTCATCGTCCATCTTTGCACCGTGCTCAATGGAATCCACCCCATTTTCCAGCGCCACCTTTACGCCCGCTGGCGACTCGGTGTGTGCCGCCACGGTATAGCCCAGCTTGTGGGCCTCGTCACAGACGGCTTTGACCATTTCCGGCTTCATTTTCAGCTCGCCGGGGGTTCCCTTTTCGGTGGCATCCAGCACGCCGCCGGTGATCATCAGTTTGATCAGATCCACCTTCTGTCCGCTGGCCTTTTTGAGCTGAGCAAGTGCTTCGGCATTGTTATGGGCCGCAACTGCCACCGAGCCTGCCATATGTCCGCCCGGCACCGAAATGCCTTCGTTGGCAGCAAGGATGCGCGGTGCCAGCAGTCTGCCTGCAGCGGCATCATCACGGCAGCGGGTGTCAAAATCCGCAATGCCGCCCACGGTGCGGATGGTAGTCACGCCACCCAGCAGTTCCAGCTTCGCGTAGCTGCATACCAGCCTGTAGGCCACCGCACGGGTCAGGCCATTGCTCAGAATTTTGCGCACCAGCGCAGCATTATCCCGCGGCTTTGCGCTGGGCTTGCCGTTGCCTGCCAGATGCACATGCAGGTTGATCAGGCCCGGGCACAGATAGCCTCCGTGCAGATCGATCACCTCATAACCGTCCAGATCCACGCCCTCATCGACAATGGCAGTGATCTTATCATCCTCGGTCAGCAGGATCTTGTGCGCTACCGGCTGCATCTGCTCGGTGCCATCCAGCAGGATCCCGTTCGTATAGGCACGTTTCATTGGGAACATCCTCTCTTTTTCAGGTTTTTTCGGACAGGAGTTGTTTTGTTCCAGTATAGCACGTTCCGGCAGATGGTGCAATGCAAAAACGGGCAGGAAAGGTTCAGCCCTCTCCTGCCCGCTCGGTGTTTTTATTTACTGTGCGGCTGTGCTGGAAGCTACTTCGGAAGCAGCAGCCTCAGAAGATGCGGCTTCCGAAGTAGCAGCTTCGCTGGATGCGGCATCTGCGCCGCCGGTCACGCCGCCCTCAACGACCAGCTCATCCTCATAGTCAAGGCCGTAGGTATCCACCAGAGTCTCCTCATAGTCCTTGTGGAAGAAGTTTTCTTCGCCCAGAGCCTTGATCTCCTCGTTCAGCCAATCCAGAACGGTGGTGTTGCCCTGGCTCACAGCGGGAGCAATGGTGTCCTGACTGCCCAGAGAGGGAATGCCGACCGTGTAGCCGGTGTTCTGCTTTGCAAATGCAATGACCTCGGTGTTATCGTTGGCCCATGCCACGCCGTTGCCGTTCTCCAGTGCATTCTTGGCCGTTGCATAGGAATCGTACTTCTGCAGCGGAATGTCGGGGTACTCCTTAGTCAGGTAGGTCTCGGCGGTGGTGCCGGAAATGACGATCATCTGGTCGTCAGCGTTCCAGTTGTCCAGAGTGGTGATAACGTTGCTGTCCGGAGAAATGACACCCAGAGCCACGTTCATGTACGGCAGAGCAAAGTCCACTTCCTCTGCGCGCTCCGGGGTCACGGTGAAGTTTGCCAGGATCACATCCGCCTTGCCGGTCTGCAGGTACTCGATGCGGTTTGCAGCCTCGGTAGAAACAAAGTTGATCTCTACGCCCAGATCCTCGCCCAGACGGCGTGCAAAGTAGACATCATAGCCCTGATATTCGCCGTTCTCGTCCACATAGCCGAACGGGTTCTTATCGGAGAACACGCCGATGTTGATGGTGCCGGACTCCTTGATCTGATCCAGAGTGCGGTAGACCACGCTGCTGCCGGATGCTGCAGTTGCAGTAGAAGCAGAAGAAGAGCCGCCGCATGCGGTCAGAACAGCGGCAGCGGAAACTGCACCCAGACCCAGCAGGAAGGAATGACGAGAGATCTTAGACTGTTTCATAATGATTACTCCTTTACAAAATCTTTCCCATTTGGCTGCGGAACACCCGCAGCCTTTATCTTGATCTGTGACTCATTTCACAGCATCAAACGTGAAGGTGCGCAGGAAGCGTTGCGCGCGCTCGGTCTTGGGCTGGTCAAAGAACTCGGCCGGTGCAGCTTCTTCCACGATCTTGCCGCCATCCAGAAAGATGACGCGGTTGGCAATGGCGCGGGCAAACTGCATTTCGTGGGTGACAATGATCATGGTCTTGCCCTGCTTGGCAAGGTCCAGCATAACGTCCAGCACCTCGCGCACCATTTCCGGATCAAGGGCAGCGGTCACTTCGTCAAACAGAAGGATCTCCGGGTGCATACACAGTGCGCGCACGATGGCAACGCGCTGCTTCTGTCCGCCGGAAAGCTCCCGCGGGTAGCTGTTTTTCTTGGCAAGCAGGCCCACACGGTCCAGCAGAGCTTCAGCCTCCTGCTGCACTTCCGCTTTGGGGCGCTTCTGCACCTTGGTGGGTGCCAGAAGCACATTGTCCAGCACCGTCATGTGCGGGAACAGCTCGTAGCTCTGGAACACCATGCCGATGCGCTGGCGCAGCTGAGTCAGATTTTTACCGCCGTAGGCAACGGTCTCATTGCCCAGCCGCACCCGGCCGCTCTGGGTGGGCTCCAGACCATTCAGACAGCGCAGCAGGGTGCTTTTGCCGCAGCCCGAAGGGCCGACCACCACGATGACCTCGCCGGGCTTGACAGCAAAGCTGATATCATCCAGCACGGGGGTCTCGCCATAGGCCTTGATCAGATGTTCAACAGTCAAAATAGGTTCTGCCATGTACGGTCACTTCCATTTCTTTTCGAGATAGGATGCCAGCAGACTGATGGGCCAGCATACGAAGAAATATAACACGAAAACCGTGAGATAAATGCCAAACGCTGCGTTGGGGCTGGCGGTGCGGTTGGCCTCGATGATCTGCTGTGCCACCTTGATCACTTCCACCACACCGATCATCAGCACAAGGCTGGTGGTCTTGATCATGCGGGTAATCAGGTTGATGGACAGCGGGATCAGGCGGCGCACCGTCTGCGGAATGATGATGTACCAGTAGGTCTGCGCACGGCTCATGCCAAGGGCCTCGGCGCTCTCATACTGGTGCTTCGGAATGGCGATCAGCGCACCGCGCACAAGGTCGCTCATTTCTGCGGTGCCCCACAGCACAAACACGATGATGGATGCCGTCTCGCCGGAAAGGTTCCACCCAAAGGCACGGGTGGTGCCGAAGTAAACGAGGAACAGCAGCACCATCTGCGGCATGATGCGGACGAACTCCAGATAAAGCCGCAGAACCGCCTTGATAACGGGGTTGCGGGAGGTCATGAGCACGCCCAGCAGGATGCCCAGCGGCAGGCTGATGATCACCGAGACGGCGCTGATCTTGAGTGCAACGCCAAGGCCGCCCAGCAGGCGGGCCATGTTTTTGCCCTTGAACAGGACATCAAGACCCAAATCCAGCATAGCGCAGCCTCCTTTCGATCAGGCTGCCCACAATGGACACCGGCAGCAGAATGATAAGGTAGAACACCACCAGCAGGAACAGACATTCGATGGTTTTGGAGTACATGCCGATCAGGTCCTTTGCCGTGAACATCAGGTCCATCAGGCTGATGGCGCTGAACACGCTGGTCTCCTTGAGCAGGAAGATCACATTTGCCATGAAAGCCGGCATGCTGGTGGACATGGCCTGCGGCAGAATGATGTAGCGCATGGTCTGCCAGCGGTTCATGCCAAGGCTGTAGGCACTCTCGGTCTGGATGGGCTCAATGGCTTCCAGACCGCTGCGGAACGCTTCGGCCATGTAGCTGCCGCCCAGAAACGCCAGACCGGCAATGCCGCAGATCTCGGCATTGGTGCGGATGCCCACCTTTGGCAGGCCATAATAAATGAAGAACAGCTGCACCAGCAGCGGTGTGTTGCGGGACAGCTGGATGTAAACACCCACGATCTGCCGCAGAACAGGCACCTTGTCATACTGGATCACTGCGCAGGCAAGGCCAATGATGATGGCAAAAATGATGCCTGCAACGCCCAGCCGCACGGTAAGTACAGCGGCCTTCTGGTAGAGCGGCAAATATTGCTGGATCGCATTCCAGTCCATTGCCGGATTCCTCCCTTGTATCCTGATTTGCGGGTCAAAACAAAACGCCCGGAAGCTCCCTCTTCAAGTAAGCTCCCAGGCGGTCAGCGACAGATCCTTCTGCGTGTTCCCACACAGAATATGCAGATATGCTCACACGGCATACCATACTGCAGGGCGGCCGGTCCGGGAAGCGTTTGCGGTACAACAACACATTGCGCAACAACACATCATAGCCGTTTCCTCCCTGAATGATCTCAATTTTCGGATTTGCTCGACCCGATGCACGTAGTTTACACCCTATTACCCATTATGTCAATATGATTATGGGACTTCTTTCGATTCTTTGCTCATTCAGCCTAAAATCATATCATTCTATGTGTAAATTTTATTCATTTTTCAACTTGACCGTATGCGTCGTGCGGACAGCAAAAAGCCCTCCCGTCGGGGGAGGGCCGGGCCGGATAAAGATTTTTTAGGAAAGTTTAAGAAACAGCCGGTTTTGCTTTCTGCTGCCATATGCTCCCCTCCTGCCTTTTCTTTTATAAATAAGTATCATGATCTCCCGGGAAAAGTGCAATCAAAAGGCACCGGCTTGTGCAAAAAAGCCGGTGCCTTGGGGCAGGAATATTTTACAGGTTCAGCAGCACATTGGCCCGGAAAACGTTGCCGCTCGTTTCCACCGTCAGATTGCCGTGATACCTGTGCACGGCAGTTTCGACGGAAACAAGGCCGATGCCCTGTCCGTCATGCTTGGTAGAGTGCAGAACGCCGCCCTGCTTTTTCAGCACGCCATCGTAGCGGTTCTCCACCATCAGGCCCATCATGGCCGGGCTGAGCATCCGGGCCAGCACCTTGACCTGCCGTTCTTCCGGCGGCAGCTTCTGGCTGGCATGGAGCGCATTTTCCAGCAGGTTGCCAAGAATGGTGCACAGGTCGGCCTCCGGCAGGGGCAGGAGCTTGGGCAGTTCCAGCTTCCATTCGATCTGGATGCCCTGTCTCCGGGCCTCGTAGTCGTAGTGGCCGGCAAGCGCATCCACCGCAGCGTTGACGCACAGGGTGGGTCTGGCATCGCTGAGTTCGCTCTCGTACTGGCTCAGGTAGCTTTTCAGTTCATCCAGCCGCCCGGCCTCGGTCAGGCCGGAGATCACATGCAGGTGCTGGCGGAAATCGTGCCGCAGGTGGCGGGTCTGTTCCAGATAGCTGCGCAGCTCCATATAGCGGCGGGACTCCACGGCCAGCAGCTGGTTTTCGCGGTCCAGCTGGGAGCTGCGGGCATACTCCTTTGCCACGCGGTACATCTCGTACAGCAGCAGAAAGATGCCCAGCAGCGAGATGCTCACTGCCAGCACCGCGATGATGCGGATGCGGTTCATCAGGATGACGCCGATCTCCTTCGGCATACAGAACACCAGAAACGCCGCGTACAGTGCCGGCAGCGGCCATGCCGACTCCCAGAAGGCTTCGCCGTGGTACTCCTGCAGCAGCCACCGGCTCCAGCGCACTGCCGTAAAACGGAAGATGGCGCTGAGTATCACCGAGAGGGTCAGGCAGATGACCGAGGTGCTGGGCAGAAACACCGGCTGTGCATTGTCCAGCTCAGCTTCCGCGTTCAGCACAATGGCAAGCAGGGTGCACACAGACATCATCACTGCCGACACCGAGAACAGAAACATGGTCTGGCTGATCGATACTTCCCGGTCGGTGCGCCAGCGCAGCAGCCAGAAGCTGATGATGAGCAGCGGGATGAGCAGGAAGTTCGTTTCCATGTCCAGCATGCAGCACACCGCTGCGCCAGCCAGACCCATCAGTGTGATCGCCGACGCACCGATGGCATAGGTTTTACGCGGTGCACGCAAGTGCTCCTGCAGCGAGGCAAGGCAGAGGTATTCTGCCGGATACATCATTGCAAATTCCAGAAAAAAACGTCCAAACAATGCAAAATTCACAAGCGCTCTCCTTTCCGGGTCAGAATTCCCGCTGCATACCACGGAACTGGTACTGCGTAAATTGGGCAAGCAGGCTGTTTTTGTCCTTCTGCCGCACCGGCAGATGGGTCCCATCCAGCATTTCAATGCAGTCGCCCTCAAACCGCAGCACCTTGGACATGTTGATGATCACGCCGCGGTTGCACACCAGAAATTCCGGCTGGGTCTGAAGCTGTTCCTGCACCTGTGCAAAATTTGCCGTGGCCCGGCACTCGCCGTCATCCGTGACCACACGCACATAATGGTTCTGTGCCGTAGCATAGTAGATCTTGGTTAGCGGCAGCCGCACGATCTGCCGGGCAATGCGCACCTCCAGCTCCGGCTGCTGGCGGCACAGCACCCGCCGCAGCTCCCCTGCCAGCTGCTCAAACTTTTCTTCCTTATAAGGCTTGAGCAGATAATCGAATGGATGTACCGGAAAGGCATCCCACACGTACTCCGGCGAGGATGTCACAAACACGATCAGCAGGTCCGGGTCGGCCGCACGCAGCCGCTGCGCCGTCTCAATGCCATTGGTGCCCTCCATGCAGATGTCCAGAAACACCACCTGATACCCTTCGCGCCAGCCGGCCCGCAAAAATTCATCTCCGCTGGCAAAACAGCTGCAGGATATGTTCTCATTTTCAAATGCCTTTTTCAGCAGCTGTTTCAACCGTTCGGCATCCGGCTTGCTGTCTTCTACGATCGCCGTCCGCAGGTTCATAGCTGCACCCCCTGTTCCTTCTGCTTCCCTGTTTTTTTATATTATAGCACAAGTTCTGCCTTCCGTGGTCTGCCATTCGCGCACAAAACAGCCCGTTTCACGCAGGTTGCGGCAGTGGGCAGAAATTTTTTTGTGTTTTCCTGCTGCAATGCAAAACAAAAAAGGCACCACACAATGTGTGATGCCTTTCTGATCTGGTGGAGAATACCGGGATCGAACCGGAGAACGAAGTGACAGCTGTTCGCATTGACTTCATTGCACAATATGGATATAATATAATCAGAATTTTACTATTATAGATCGTTCAGGAGCAGGAGGTGCTTTTATGAATATCCGTCCATCTGCAGCGATTCGTCAGAACTACAACGAGATCGCCGATCTGTGCAGAGAAACCGCTGAGCCGATTTTTCTCACCAAAAACGGCGAGGGTGACTTGGTCGTCATGGACATCGAAACCTACAACCGCCGTGAAAAAATGCTGAAGCTCCGTGAAGAGCTGCTTTCCGTGGAAGAGGACCGGATGCGTGGAAGCGAGGGCTATTCGATCGACGAGGTCACTTCCATGATGCGCAGTGCGATCAAGGAGGCCGCCGGACATGGAGCAGCAAAATAAATACCGCGTGATCGTGTCAGCACGGGCTGCTCAGATGCTGGTGTCCCACGCCGCATTTCTGGCACAGGTCAACCCTGCAGCAGCAGAGCGGCTTACAGTGGAATTTGAAAAGGCTGCAAAATCTCTGGAGCAGATGCCGCAGCGCTGCCCATGGCTCAAAGGCGAATACATTCCTAAAAATGCTTACCGATTTATCTTGTTTGAAAAACGCTATATGCTTATCTTCCAGATCGTAGATCATACGGTTTATGCAGATCATGTGGTAGATTGCAGACAGGATTACGGCTGGCTCATCCGATGATCAACAAAGGCGGTGGCTTTCCCTTTTGTGGGAAGCTCCCGCCTTTTTCTGCGTCTGTATAAAAAGAAAAGCACCACACGTTTCCGTGCGGTGCTTTTCCCTCTGGTGGAGAATACCGGGCCGACTCTGATCACGGTGACCCTCTTGCAGTCCATGCACGGCGCTCCCCTGGGTGAGC